>ENA-ORUB01000274-ORUB01000274.1-human-gut-metagenome-genome-assembly--contig:-NODE-274-length-67310-cov-12.707055_pt1 | contig 67310 bp, 52 predicted proteins | sample MGYA00241918_ERZ509200 | MGnify/ENA primary metagenome ERZ509200 (study PRJEB26280, sample SAMEA2338853) | human gut metagenome | biome: human gut; feature: human-associated habitat; material: faeces... | reverse complement strand
TAAGCCGACGCCGAGAGTCGCGGCGGCATCTGCGGCGCCAGCTCGTGCACCGGCGCGGCATCGCCCACGGCCGTGTACGTCGCACGCGGCAGCAGGTCCTCATCGTCGGCGTCGGCGCTGTACCATACGACCGGACAGCCCGAAAGACGCGCCAGCTGCGTTGCCATGGCATGCACAATCTGCTGCTGATCGGCACACCGCTGCAGCATGCGGTTGGTCTCGAGCACCATATGCGTGCGGCGGTCGCTAGCGGCAGCCTGTGCCAAGGCGCGGCGCAGGGCCAACGCAATCGAGCTCGACACAAGCGAGACCACGAACATGATGAAGAACATGCCGGGATAGACGCGGTCGATAAGCGACAGCGAGTAGCGCGGGTCGACAAACAAGAAGTTGTAGAGCGCCACGGCGGCAGCCGAGCTCAGCAAGCAATACAGGCGACTCCAGGTAAAGAATGCGCACAGCTGAACGGCGAACACATAGACGATCATGATACTCGGCGCGAGACCCGGATGGTCGAGTAGTGCGCCCACAATCGTCGCCGCGACCAGTAGCCCCGCCGATACGCAGGCGTCATACAGAGGAGTGCGGCGCGTCAGCGTTGTGCGCCGCCACCAAAAGCTATCGGCAATATCGCCGTCCGTACGGACGTCCATCAGCGCCCCGCCCCTCTCTCAAAAACAAAAACCACCACAAAGGGACAGGCACCTTTGTGGTGGTCTTCCCTCGTGGTGGTTCTAAGTGTAAAGCCTTCTACGACCGGCAGCCGCTAGACAAACAGCACGTGCGCGAGCAGGGCACACACGCACACCACTCCAAATACCAGCGCCACGACCGAAATCACACGATCGGCCATGTCCATGTTGGCCCGATTCGTAAAGAACCGATCTTCGGCTGCGTCGACACGCGCCTCACGCATCATTTCGACCACCGCCTCACGGCCATCGAGCGCCTTTGTATCCATGTTTACCTCCCCGGCCTCATGCTTATCCATCAAAACCAACTCCGTGTAGCCGCCGACGTCTACGGCCGCTCGTTGGGAGCCAGACGTTGCATCTTGTTCACGGCCTTGAACTTGGTGAACAGCGGCACGTACTCAAAGCTCACGTTGGAGTTCTCCAGGCCATACCAGCGCGCGGGTGTGCCGGCGGCGCGGCGGATGATGTACTTGAGCGTGATGGCCGTACGCTCGCTCGGCTCCACATCGCTTTCGGGCGCCAGAAGCTTACGGATCAGGACGAACTTGAACGTGCCGATGTTACCCGGATCCTTGTAGACCGAGTAGTCATGCGTCTGCGGCGGCAGCTCGCCGGTGGCAGCCAGGTCCTGAACAACCTGACGCAGGTAGGCATTGACGCGTTGGTTGATCTTATAGCCCAGGTACAGATGCACGCGGAACACGTAGTCGGTGCCGAACGTCTCGACCGAATAGGCAAAGGTGTGCGGTTCGTCCATGGTCTCGACATTCACAAACCACCAGGCGCGGGCGCGCTTGGGATGCTTGTCCAAGATCGAATAGACGATATCGCGGTCGATGTAGTCGGTATGGGTGTCCTTGGTCAGGTACACGATGTTGTCGCTTATGCGCTCGTAACGGTCGTCGTCGCGCAGGCGCTCGAGCTGCGGCAGGTAGCTGCGCAGCGGCAGCAGCGTAAACTGGCGCTGCTCGACCGCCGTGCCGTTGTACCAGCACACCATAATGCCCATGATGAGTGCAGCCATGAGGATGGTGAAGTAGCCGCCGTGGAAGAACTTGGTGAGCGAGCTCACGAAGAAGAAGCCTTCGAGCAAAAGGAAGAAGGCCGCGAAGATCCACGGAGCAACCTTGAGCTTGCGCTCCTCATGCAGGTAGAAGAAGAGCAGCAGCGTGGTGCACATCATAGTCAGCGTAATGGCAAGGCCGTAGGCGGCTTCCATATGCGCCGAGTTCTGGAACAGCAGCACCACGATGACGCAGCCGACAAGCATGACGTTGTTGACCATGGGGATGTAGAGCTGGCCCTTGGTCTCGGCAGGGTAGAAGACCTGCATGTGCGGCATAAGGTCCAGGCGGCTGGCCTCGGACACCAGCGAGAAGGCGCCGGTGATGAGCGCCTGCGAGGCAATGATGGCCGCGACGGTGGAAAGGCCGACGGCAAAGGGACGCAGGCCCGGGGTGAGCATCTGGTAGAAGGGGTTGAGGTCGGCGATACCCATGAGCTCGGGGTTGGCGGCGTTGTTCATAAGCCAAGCTCCCTGGCCCATATAGGAAAGCAGCAGACAGCACTTAACGAACGGCCAGGTAGCGTAGATGTTGCCGCGGCCGACGTGGCCCATGTCGGAGTAGAGCGCCTCGGCACCGGTGGTGGCGAGGAAGCAGCTGCCCAGAATCATGATGCCCGCGTGGTTGTTGGGGCTCAGCAAAAAGGCGATGCCACGCACCGGGTTGAGGCACAGCAGCACGGCGGGGTGCTGGAAGACAAAGAACAGACCCGTGCCGCCCAGGAACAGGAACCACAGCGTCATGATGGGGCCAAAGGCGTGACCGATCTTGGCCGTACCGATGCGCTGTACCAAGAAGAGCACGATGATGATGGCGAGCGTAATGGCGACGACGCGGCCCTGGTCATCGCCCAGCACGGCATGGACCGCCGGGATGGTGCGCAGGCCCTCGATGGCCGTGGTAACGGTAACGGCCGGCGTCAGGATGCCGTCGGCGAGCAGCGCGGCGCCACCCAGCATGGCGGGGATGATAAGCCACTTGCCGCAGCGCTTGACCAGACTGTACAGGGCAAAGATGCCGCCCTCACCATGGTTATCGGCGCGCAGCGAGATGAGCACATACTTGATGGTGGTCAGCAGCGTGACCGTCCACACGACAAGGGAGAGCGCGCCGAGTACGAACTCCTCCGTCACGCTTCCGATACCGCCGTTGCCGGCAACGAGCGCCTTGGTTACATACATAGGGCTGGTGCCGATATCGCCGTACACCACGCCTAGCGTGACGAGCATCGCCGAGATGCTCACAGGAATCGCAGCGTGTGAGGCTGCCTCCTTGGCCTTCTGTTCCATAAGCCGGTTTCCTCCCAACTTTAACGTTCGAAGGGATTATAGGTAATCGGCCCATGTTTTAATGCACTGTTTTCCCAGCTAGATAAAGATTTATACAGTCTTTAGACTACCGCGGCGATATGGAATGTGACAAAGGGACCGTCCCCTTGTCACATTCGTCATTTTCCGAGCCAATTTTTGAACCACCACTCCATTGAGCGGCTCATCTCGGCCATAAAGGGGCTCGTGTGCTTGCGGGTGTAGATATCCACGACGCGCTCCCCCGCCTCGCGGGCATGCGGACGGAACATCGCGTCCATCTCGGCCACCTGCGCGTCCATGGTCGCGGCATCCGCACGGCAGTAGCGCTCCTCGTGCACCAGGTTCACCACGGGGTGCGCGATTGCCGGACGCTCCTTACGGGGCGTGCCGATGATGAGCATCGATAGCGGCATGGTATAGGGCGGCAGATCGAGCAGCTCGGCAACTTCCTCGGCATTCTCGACGATATCACCGATGTAGCAGCTCCCCAGCCCCAGGGCCTCGGCGGCAACCACGGCGTTTTGCGCGGCGATCACGGCGTCCTGGGCCGCGATGGCAAAGTCGCCCAAACCCGGCGCGCGGCGGGGCGCCTTACCCGTACGCTCGACAAACTCGGGCTCAAAGCAGCCCACGCGCTCAAACAGATCGATCCACTTGGCATAATCGACCACAAATATTAGTGCCCAGGGCGCCTTGGCGATCATGGGCTGGTGGTCGCACAGGTCGGCCAGGCGATCGAGCGTAGCCTGCTCGCGGATGCTCACGATGGAATACATCATCATGGCGCCCGCCGACGGCGCGCGACTCGCCGCATGCAAAATTGCCGCCCGCTGCTCGTCGGTCACCGCCACGGGACGGTCGTCGTCATCACGCGCGAAGGCACGCGTGGAGGAACGGTGCTCCAACGTGTCCAGCACCGCATTGCCCGTGGTCTCGACCGGATAGCCACACGTATCCACAGCCTTGGTGCAAACTTGCTCGTTCATCGCCTCATCCTCGCTAATTCTTTAAGAAGCCTTTACGTTTCCGTGTAATTCCCGTCCATTATCGCGCAGGTCGCCACTACATTGCGCCACACCGCCACACGTGCGCGTTAATATGGCTGGTTGTTGTGCGCAGACACCAATTGCAGCGCATATCTTGGTAACAATCGGGTAAACCCCCGCTTTCGTACGTTTTAGTTTGTGAGGAGTCTCAGCATGTTCGCTGCCGCCATCTCGCTCGTCGGTCTTGCGGCGACCGTCTACCTTGTCTTGCGCGAGGCCAAGGCCATTCGCGCTCAGTCGGGCACCGTTGCCAAAAGCGCTCTTGGGTGGAGCGTCGCCTTCGGCCTGTTCCAGGTCTTTTTGACCATTTGGGGCGCTATTGGTCTCGTCGCGCAAAACGAGCCGCTCGCCTTTGTGATGCTCATCCTGACCAATGCCATCCTCACCGGCTGCGCTTGGGCCAGCATCGCCCGCGACCGCATCACCCCGCGCGTCTTTGCGTTCGCCAAGCCCGACGCCCCCGCCCCCACCGGCAAGCTCGCCCGCCTGCGCGGAGCCTTTGTGGGCAAACCGCTCGTCGCCGCCGTCTTGTGCCTGTTGCTCGCCGGCGTTTTTGCGCTGCTGGGCATGGAGGTCTCGTCCAACCACGACTTTACCTGGGTCTACCCCCTGTGCATCCTGCTCGAGTGGGCCATCATCACCGTGCTCATGACCGGCCTGTTCTTCCTGTTCCAGCGCCACGGCGCAGCTCCCGCCGTCCTGGCCTTTGCCCTTTTTGTCCTGGGCATTGCCGAGTTCTTCGTCATCACGTTTAAATCCATGCCCATCCAGCCGGGCGACCTTTCGGCCATCTCCACCGCCGCTGCGGTCGCCGGCACCGGCTACACCTTCTCGATCTCGCTGTTCTGCGTGCTGTCCATGGGCTTTACCGCCATCGCCATGCTGCTATGCGAGTACGCCGGCCTGGTGGCACCGCACCGTCAGAAGGGCGCCGCCAACGCCAAGCGCATGCTGCTCACCAACCTGCTCGTCGCCGTGCTGTGCCTGGGCGGCGTGACCGCGCACGTCACGCTTATCGACTACTACAACACCCTCGGCATCACCGTCTACACCTGGCGCCCGCTCGAGAGCTACTGGCGCGAGGGCTACCTGCCCGCTTTCATTAGCGCGGCGCAGTCCATCAAGCCGCCCAAACCCGCCGACTACTCCGTCGACGATGCCAAGGCTACGCTCAAAAAGTACGCCAAGGCCTACGACAAGTCCGACGCGGCCAAGAGCGACGAGCGCGCCGCCGCAAAGGAGCAGTTCGACAGCGAGAAGCCCACGGTCATCGCCATCATGAACGAGACCTTCTCAGACCTTTCGATCTACCAGAACATGCGCGCCGGCTACGAGGGCCCGCAGTACTTTAAGAACCTGTCCAACTGCCTCAGCCGCGGCAAGCTCTATGTGAGCGCCTACGGCGGCGGTACCGCCAATACCGAGTTTGAGTTTATGACCGGCAACTCCATGGCCAACCTGGGCTCGGGCGTGTACCCCTACACCATCTACAACATGGAAACGACCGGGAACCTGGCAGAGCAGTTCAAGTCGCTCGGATATTCCACCACGGCCATGCACCCCAACCACGCCACCAACTGGAACCGCGAGAACGTCTACAAGGACTTTGGCTTTGACCGGTTCCTGTCCATCAACGACTTCCAGGGAGCCGACACCCTGCGCGGTATGGTGACCGACCAGGCTACCTACGACAAGATTCTTGAGCTGCTCGACCAGAACGCCGACCCGCAGTTTATCTTCGACGTGACCATGCAGAACCACTCGGGCTACGATACGGGCCTGCTGCCGGTCGACAAGCAGATGCACCTGAATATCGACACGACCGATCTGGACGCCAAGACCGTCGAGGACGGCACGCTCTCCGATGTCGACGAGTATGTCTCGTGCATCGAGCAGTCCGACCAGGCGCTTCGCTACTTCCTCAACGCCTTGAGCAAGCTCGACCGCAAGGTGGTCGTGGTGTTCTGGGGCGACCACCAGCCGTTCTTCCCGTCCAAGTTCAACGACAAGTGGTTTACCGGCGAAGACGACGCCACGCACCAGGAACGTCTGTGGCAGACCGACTACATCATCTGGGCCAACTACGACGTTGCCGGCTGCGACCAGACAAGCGAGGTCGACGACCTGTCCACCAACTACCTGTCCACGCAGCTGATGCAGCTGATCGGCGCACCGCTGACCGACTACCAGAAAGCGCACATGACGCTGCGCGAGTCGCTGCCCGCTATCAACTCCGTGGGCTACGAGGACGCCAGCCTGCGCTGGGCGCTTTCCTCCAACGTCACCGGTGACGACGCCGATGCCGCAGCCGCCACTAAGGCGCGCGAAGATTACGCCAAGATGCAGTACTACGAGATGTTCCGCGACGGCAAGAACGTGTACACCGAGCACTTCCAGACCGAGGCCAACGAAACCGACCCCAACCTGGCGCCAGGTACGACCAAGATCAAATAGCTGCTAGCTGCTGAGCCACAACTGAAACGTCTGTCCAGGCGGAGGCATATAAGGTTCCCTGCTCAGACAGTCCTGCGCAAGACGGAGGCCACATTAAGTGGCCTCCTTTGCGTGCGGAACTCGCGATGAACCTTATATGCCTCCGCCTGGACAGACGCCCTGATGTTGGGGCGTGGCTTGTCTTGGGTGTATCGCCGAACATATATAAGTTGAAGGCCACGTTATGTGGCCTTCTTTGTTTGCGGAAAGTGTGTCCCGGAATCTGCCTTCGGAATAGGACGCAGTTTCCGCTTGAGGGCCTGTTGGGAAAGTGCATCCCACTTCAAGAGTAAATTCCGGGTCGCACTTTCCGCTAAGGCTCTAAACCGGAAAGTGCATCCCATTCCAAGCCTTAATTCCGGGACATAGTTTCCGGACAAGACATCAACCGGAAAGTGGGGACCACTCTGAGCGCCGATTCTGGGACACACTTTCCGAAACCCCGCCCATCCGGAAAGCCCGTCCCGCTCTGGATGCATCCGGACATGGAATATCCGCTTATTAGGCCTTCTATCAATAAAGGGACGCCCGCCCGGGAGGGCGTTGCGTTTAGAAGATGGACCTAGCGCTTATTCCTCCGGGACAAAAGCAGCGCGGCCATAAAAGCGATGATTGCAAGCGTCAGCAACATCAAAAGCAATGTGAGCGTGCTGTCGCCGGTTGCCGCCAGGCCAAACAGACCGGGGCTCTTACTGCCAGCAGGTTGTACGGGAATCTTCTCGCCATCGTCCTCGGCGGTGATCTCCCAGCGAATGCTCTTGCTTGCGTCGGCAAGCTCGTTGCCCACCGACGTCGGGACACTCAGCTGCAGATTGAGCACCGTGCTGCCATCGCTCGTAAACGTTGCGACCTGCGTGGGATATGCGAATACACTGCCAGGCGTTCCCGTCTGGAGCCAGCCTGCAGATGCATCGCTCGCCGACGCCGTTAAGGTAATGGGCGACAGCAGGTGTGCCGTCTCGTGATCGACAACGGCCCGCACAAACACGCGTACCTGGGACTTTACGCCCTTGGCACGAACCTCGATCTGCTGCTCGCGTGCATCGCCGGGCATTAGATCTTTAAAGGCGGGAAACAGATCGGGCTCCCCCGAGGAGCCCGTCGCCCCCGTTACCGTCAGCTGGCGCGCATTTCCGTCATAGGCAATCGCGGGAGTATCGGCAAACGCGCGGGCGGGAACGGCGAGCGCGACCACGCAGAGAATGGCCGCGACCATGCAACGCAAGGAGCGCGTAACGCCTTTGCGAATCAGGAACGCCATACTCACGCACCTCCATGTGGCGGCACCAGCACGCCATCATTGACCGTGCATTTCCATGCCTCGGTGACCGCATCGTCGGGCGTGGACTGAATCGCCTGGGTCGAAATGTCGACGACTAGGTTTTTACCATCTGCCTTCTTCTCGGACACGCTCTTGATGAGCACGCCCGTCTTGTCGAGCGGCTTAACAGAAGACGTCCAGTAGTAGAACCCGTCGCTCGCAAGAACCCAAGACGAAGGGCTGTTAGTGGCGGCGGCATCGCCTTTATCGCCCCACTCAATGGTGTAGTCGGTGCCGGCAACCGGCTCATCCCACAGGCGCGCGCCATCCTTATCCTGCCAGTAGATATCCACCGCGACACGCAGGTATGCCGGAGCCGAGCCCGTGTTTTTTACCGAGACATCCCTTTTCACGTTGCCCTTGAACGTCTCGTCCACCGAAGGCGCCACCGAGCCAAAGCCAAACTCGTTGACCAGCACGCCCGTAACCGAAAGCCACGCAAAGGTGCCGACGACGCCGGCCAAAAGGAGGACGCCGACAAGGAGGGCAACGATCCGCTTGCGCTTAGTCATCCTTGTCCTCCCTCCTCAGCGTGCCGTTTTCCCAAACATTCTTGGCACGCGAGCCGCCATCGACCCATTTGTCCTTCGCGCGCGTGTTGACGCACGTCACCACCGCATCGCCCGCGCTCGAAGCAGACGAAATCGTCAGCTCGGCAGATTTACCGGGCGCCTTGCCCGGCGTGCTCAGCTCGCCCTCGTAGCGCCATGCCCAAGCCGTATCTTCCTCGACGGTATAAAAACCCGCCGGCGCGGCAAATTGCACGCTGCCGACATACCAGGTCTCACCGTTTTCCTGCTGCCGCTTATCGACCTTCACCTCGGCCACGCGCGTCTCGGGAGAGGCTCCCTCCGCCGTCTTCGTCACCTTAAAGCGGAACGTCTGTCCCATGGCACTAGCATCGGTGGTCTTTTTGACGATCGTCAGCGCATGGGTCTTGGCGAAGTCGAACACGGCATTGCCGTCGCCTTGCTTGCCTTCGCCCGTCTTCTTGGACTCCAGGCGGTTGGCCAAGTCGAACGAACCGTTACCCGAGCCCAGGCTGTAGAGCGAGACAAGCTTGCCGTTTACGGGTTCCTCCGTCACGGATGCATTGGGGCCATAGCTCGCCTGCTTAACCGTGACAGTCAACTGCGTTCCCATAAACGGCTCGGCAAAGCAAACCTTAAACGGCGCCTTATCGGCATTGTCATCGACCGTATTGGCAGCAGTGGGATCGAGCAGCCACTTGAGCTTCGCGGTCATGGCTACGGGGTTCGCAGCATCGGACGTGTCGTTGGCGGTCACGCGATACGTCACGGGATACAGATCCATGTCTCCCGTGATCGGCTCGCCCTTAAACCCATTCCAAGACTTCGCAGTGCCATCGGCACCCACATATCGCCACTCCAGGAAGAGCTCGCGCACGTCACCGCTGGTCGCCGCCCGCCCATCGAGCTGCGCAACGATCTTGGAATAAGCGTCCGGGTCATACGCGACGGACTTTTGCTCCATCACGGGATCGCCCTTGTCATCAAAGACCGGGTTGCCACCCTCATCCATCTTGGGAACATCGACGTCATGAACGAAACCCGCGCCCGTCGCTCGCTCGTCGTCCGAGTCGACCGTCGCCGTAAAGATGACCGACCCGTCGACACCGTGATAGCGCACCTTATGCGGCGCGATCTTGTACACCGCGGTGTAGGTCACGCTCTCAAAGGGCTCGCTGCCCTCGAGGGGATACTTCTCATCGTCAGTCATCAGACTGTACTGCCCGTCATTGACATAATCGCGCGACCAGCCGACAAAGTCGTACTTGGTGCCGTCAGTGCCCTCAACCTCCTCGGCGGCCTTGACCTCAAGAGAAATCTGATCGCCGGAATCAGCGCGGCCGAGGCTACGAACAAGATCGGGATTCGCAAGTTTAGAGTCGATGTTCGATTGAACGGTAACCAGGCTGGGACGGTAGACCGGGTACAGCTCCATGGGGGCCCTGACCACGGTAGAAGCACTCACCATACTGATGCCCTCCGACCAAGCGACATAGCCCTTGCCAGGTGCCGGCTGGGCTTCCGTCCAGCCCACGAAGACGTTGAACGCACCTCCTGTATCCGCATCGATAGTGCTGACGTCATAAGTAGGCTTCGGGATGCCGCCATCAAGGTTGCCGAGCATATCGCCTTTCTGAGCAACTTTGCCATCCACATCTTTGGCATTGAGATGATACACGACCGCCAACGGCGAATAGTACGCTACAAATGTATAGACGCCGCCGGGTTTCACCTGATAGGAATATGAGTTATTGCCGTTAGATTTGAGCTCTTTAACCTCACCATTCGGGAGCTCGATTTCGACCCTGTCCAGCTTGTATCGCTCGCTGCCGGACTTGTATACCGTCGTTTCGGTATCAGGAGTCACCGTTGCCGTGGCGGGATCGGTGTCCGCATTGAGAGCGGGGGTGATGTCATACCTAGGAACATTTACCTCGGAAGTGCCCTCAAAACCGGCGCGATGCAGGTTGGTGGTGTAGTTGACGTCGTACTTTGCGTAGACGGGATAAGCATCCTGGCACTTGGTGACCTTGGAGTCAGGTGTCGCCAAGTATGGCGCCGCCTTTTCCGGATTGCTCGTCACATAGGGGTCGTTGGCGACATCATAGATATATTTCCAGACGGCAGAATCCTTCTTGACCTCGGCGGTCGAAATCCAGCCCAGGAACTTATAACCCGGCACCGCCATCTCGGCATCAGTCGGCGAAGACTCAAGGGTCAAGGGGCTTTCATAAGAACCAGTTGGCTCATCCTGCGGGTCCCCTGTTGCCTCAACCGAAGTGTTCACGTGCGGGTAGTAATACGTGTACGTAGGGTCTGATCCATTCACCTTATTTTGCAGCAGGTTGCTTTCGTAACGACGCGTAGCGGCCTTCAGGATTGTGTTGTCCTTGTTGTAGAAGTTAACGTCTGTAGTAATCATCGCGCGAACGTAATACTTCGTATCGAGATCCAGCATCGTGCTTTCGATGGGATTTTTCACATACGTCCAGCAGCCATTGCCGCGCTCAAGCGTCCAGAAATTCAGGCGATAGCGATCATTCACCAGTTTGACCGTTACGTTCAGCGAAGCCGAAGTCCAGGTATCGCTTAGCGTTGCAGCGCCTGGAAAATCGGTATCGGCATAGAGGTCTTTTAGAGTATCGGCTCCCGTATCGTTTTTAACGTTGTGCGAGTACGCATTAAGGGGACTCACGACAAGGGTTTCCTTCGTGAAGCGCGTCTCACACGTTTCGTCATACCTATCCTTTATACCGTGGTCAACATGCTCCGGACCCCAGTGGACGACGTTTTCACGCACGAAGGTACTACCGAGGTTTTCCTCAAAGGGCGTTTGATAGCGATTCCAAACGGAACAAAGTAGCTTGCTGTCCGTAAACCCATGGTTGGTATAAGCCCGAACGTAATAATCCACGCGGTACTCAAAGCGCGCCGTATAGGTGTGCAGCACGGTTAGATCGACATCGGCAGGGAGTGTATAGCTGGGGTCTCGGCTTACGCGGACCTCAACCGTGGACCCATCGGCGACCTGCTTGTTTTCGTACCAGCCCAGGAAGCGATACCCATCGGGCAGCTTGCCGCCCTCGGACAGGGGCGTACCGTCCGTGTCGCGCACCTGTACCGTGTAGACGCTGGTGCCGTCCCCGGCAGTCTGGACGTCGACTTTGGTTTTGCCAACGCCGTCACGTAGGGTCTCATTGTCGATTTTGTCCTGCTCATTGCCCTCGAACACCGTCATGATGTTCGACACGTAGTCGCTGTACACGGGATAGAAATCGGTGGGGCCGACCACGGCAATCTCGCTGCCCACGGGATAGAATGCTCCCTTGTTTTTCAGATCAGCCAGCTGATCTGAGGTAATGGCAGCATAGGCGCCATTCATGCTCTTATCGGCATTCGGCTGCGTGGTCCATCCAATAAACGTCGCGGTAGGCAGCAAGCCGCCGCGATCCGCGGGGGCAGCGGGCGTCAAACCGACGCCATAGCGGTACCAGTCCGTAGACTGATCGTGCGCCTTGCCGTCTTTCCAATTGAGCATCTCGCCCTTGACGTTATAGAACAGCACCTGCGCCTCGTATGAAGCGATAAAGAGGTCATTGCCCTTGAAGCCCTCACTCTCGGCATGATCCTTGCCGTTGTCGGCAGTGTAGATAGACGTCGCCTCGTGCTTCGTGTTGTCCTGAACGCGCTTGCCATCTTTCACCGCAGCGTCATCGGTCTTGCCGTCAAACCAGCTGTTGTCTTGTCCAATTCGATTCGCACGCACATCGCGCTCGCGGAACCAGCCCATAAAGCGGTAGCCGCCGTTCGCTTCGCTCAGCCCCGCAGGCTTTGCGGAGGTATCCTGCCTGAACGTCACTGAGGTATCGCCCTGGGCCAAGCCCTGAGCAGTTCCCGCCAGCACGGCACTCACGGCAAAGGCGTACGGATCCGTGGTCGCCTGGTCTTTGCCAAGTTTGGTCTTCTCGATTGTCGCGGTACCCGCGCCGGGAAAATCAATCGTCGCCTTAACGCTCTGGCCATGCACGGGGATATTCAGCCTGTAATCCATCGCCCACTCGTTGGCATGCGAACCGCCAAGGGCCTCATCGTTAGCGGTCGAGCGCATGGTGCCGGCGCAAAAGTCATAGTCGTGCTGTTCCCACAGCTCGCGCGTGGTGTAGCGCTCGTCATCCCACGGGCCGTAGCCGTCGCCCTTGGTGGTACCGTCGCCGCCAAACGAGGGGATCTTCTTTTTGGCAGGATTGCCCTGGCTATTGCCGGAAAGGCTCACACTCGGCTTAAAGTAACATTCGGTGACCGTGGCATCGCCCTTGTTGGCGCGCGCAGCAATACCGCCCAGGTTCACGTCGTTTTGGATGATGGGGATCACGGCGATGGGGTTGTACTGACGCGAGCTCAAGTCACCCGCAAAATGGCTGCGGACGAGCTCGTTGCCCTTTTCAGTCAAAATACGGCCCGCCAGGCCACCCGTCCACGCGCGCGTCACGGCGACAACACCCACGTACGACGCGGCATAGCTGTAGCACTGCGCCGTCGAGAAGCAGTCGATGATCTTGGCGTCGCCCGCCATGCAGCCCACAAAGCCCGAGGCGTACACGTTGTTGCCGCCCAGGGCGCCGACGGCCACATCGTATTTATTGGTGACGTCGGTCATGCCCTTCTCGGCAATCGAGCCATCCTCGTTGCGCGTAGGCGTCACGCGGCAATACTCGATGGTCGACTCCTTAACGTAGCCGGCAAACGCCGCCATATACAGGCCCTCGCCACCGATTGCCTGTACGCCCGAAGTCGTGTTGTTAACGGCGCGGCCACCACGGACCTCGCAGTTGTAGAGTGTGCAACCATCGAGCTCGCCGGCAATCAATCCACCCTCAAAGCCCGCGTTAGTAATCACGTTGAGCATGTTGTTGGCGCACGTAACGTGCAGGGTGCTCTCCATGACCATAACGTTTTCGAAGTGTGTTTTGACGGCCTTGCCCACGATAATGCCGCCGCGGAAGTCAGCCCAAATGTTGGCGTCCTCGACAAGGAAGTTCTTGATGGTGGCGCCGTCGGTCTCAGCAAAGAAGCCCGTATCGCGCTCGGGGTCCAAGACCTTATTCTCGTAGTTCAGGCCCTTCACGGTATGGTTTTGACCGTCAAAGACGCCCTTAAAGGGATGTTCTTTGTTGCCAAAGGAGAGGTGCTTGACTGTATCCGCAACAATGGCGTTCATATCATCATCGTTAAGAACGATATCGTTATCGAGATAGACGCGCCACTGCGATGTGTCGCGCTGACGCGACAGCGCGACGCACGCCAAGAAGTCGTTCCTGTTTGTGATATGGAATTCGGTCTGTTCCTCGGCATGCGCTGCCGCCGGCAGCACCATAACGCAGCAAAGGGCAATCGCCGCGACGGCAACCAGCTTGCTGAGCACACCTCGGTTTCTGTTCTTGATCTCCATGGGCTAGTTCGCCTCCGGCCAGCCCGCGGCGTCGAGCACGTCGAGGACAGTATCGTTTGCCTGCTGGTTTTTGGCCTGCACGGCCTGGACGTCGATATCGAGTTTGAATGAGCCACCGCGCGCGGCATCGTTGTAGTCGCCCACAAAGCGCAGCGAATCCATGAGACTCTCCGTCATGGCACCGGGGTCGAGCATGCCGCCACGACCAGCCAATCCGCGGTAGTAGTACCACCCATCGCCGCCATCGATCCACGGGGACCCCTCGCCCGCGTTCACGTGAAAGGCGACGTTGCCCGAGGCATCCGCACTCGTACCGTCGGGTGCCACTGACGTCATGCGCAGACGAGCGCGAACGTACTCAGGCTGCGCGCCGGCGTTCTCCACGCGCACAATGCGGCTAATGTCAGAGCCCCCGGCCTTGGTGTCGGGATAGTCCCCGTGCTCGTCAGCCTCAAACGGAATCTCCTCGCCCTGCTCGTTGAGGGTGTATTCGCAGACTCGTACCTTCACGCTGCCAAACGATAGAACGTTGTTCGCCGGGACCATATCAACGGTAAAAGCCAGCGTGCCACACAGGCACGCCAGGGCAAACAGCGCCATCGCGGCAAGCGCCAAGGTGCGTTTCTGATTGTCGGAAAGATTGTTGAGCATTACGTTCGCCAATCGTCGATCAAAGGGGGATCGAGATCCCGACCCGAATATAGGGGTTGGGGAGCGGGTCGGGATCTCGGTGGAAGGGGGATTACTTCTTGGTCTTAGCCCAGGCCTTGGCCTGAGCAACAGCGTTGGCGGCAGGAGTAGCCTCCTCGCCCTTCTGGTTGGCACCGAAGATGTAGGCGGAAACCGTCATCTTGGGAGTGGTGGCAACCATAGAGCCCTCCAAGGTGCTGGGGAACACAACCTTGCTAAAGAGCTCGCCGGTGTAGACATCCTCGGTGGCATCCTTGGCTTTCAGAACGGCAGGGACGCCAGTCGTGGAGCCCTTGGCATACATGAACAGGCCGCTCAGATACTTGCCATCGGCGGACGTGGTCACCTCACCATCGACCGGCTTCCAGTTGTCGTTGAGGGTGAAGTACGGGGTGTCCGCGGGAGCGGCGGTGTTATTGACCATGGCGTTCTTCACATAGATAAACACGTAGGCGTCATCGGAGTCCTTCTTGATGCCGACGTTGGGGTTCTTATCGGCAGTTGCGCCGGGAACGATCTTGGAGTCGTCGACCCACTTGGTCTCGAACAGGTAGGCCTTGCCAGTGTTCGGATCATTGGGTTTCGGCTTCTCGGGATTGTCCGGATCAGGCTTGTTTTCCGGGTGGCCAAAGCTACCAACCGTAAACACGTTCTCCAGCGACTGCGTGGCCGTCAGCCATGCATAGGTGCCCACGCCGGCAGCCAGTACCAGCAGCAGCAAGGCGGCAATGATGCCGTAGCGCTTTTTCTTCTTGTTTTCCATCGTTCTCTTCCTTTCGAAAATCGACTTCCCCGGCAACGGCCCTTGCCGTTGCCGACACCTCTCCCCTGCCGCTATGAACGCCGCCCCTTCGCATGCGCGCGGGCATGATTGCCCGCAGGCTCGTCGGGAACCATCCGATCGAGCACAATCGACGCCGCGACTAGCAGCGCCAGAACGGCCACCACAACAAGCAAACCGGGCATCGTCGTGCAATATGCATTAACGAAGCCCAGGTAAGGGACACAAAAAGAGACGACGCCGATCACGCGTGAAAAAGGCGTCTGCTCGGCGTCGTGCATGATGATTCCATCTGCATTTTTGTTTGCGATTCCCTGCGTGCTGATCGTCTGCGCCACAGGGTCGACCTCGTACACCTGGTGAGTCACCACAGCGCCGTCCGATCGGTAAAAAGTTGCACTGTCGCCCACGGCAATATTCGTTGGGTCAACCTGGTGAACAAACACCATGGAGCCAACGGGCAGCTCGGGCTCCATAGAGCCCGAAAGCACTGCATAGGGCGTGTATCCAAATGCACGAGGGACAAAAGAAACGACGGCAAGAGCTATGACGAGCACAATCGCCAAGCTACTAAGAAGTGCAATAAAATGTTTGAGTACACGAGCCGCCAAAGTGATAATTCCATCCCCATCGAGGCCATATTCGATCAATTCAAGGGCCCGCCACTTTCCTCAAACGCTACAAGGCCCTTGAAAATGGGATTCGAAAAAGCCAATTTGAAATCTTTTTCATGGCATATACCATACTGTTGACCTTTACTTTTTGCAACACTTGATACCGAAATGCCCAGAAATTGGCGTGAGCAGTCTTTAATACCCGTACCGGCCTGCCTTGTTCGATACCTGCAACCAACCCCCCTATGCTATTTTTTCACGCTAAGTATGCTTTGTTGTACAACGCAAATGATGCTACCCCCCCCCCTAATTAAAATTTCTATTCAATGTTTCATTTCATTCCAAGCTTCGCCATGTATCATAATCTTGGCAAGATCAGGTCACTCCACACCAAAGCTTTCCGAAAACCCGTCCCGCTCTGGGCACATTTGGGCATGGAATCATCAGCTTATTAGGCCTTCCATCAATAAAGGGGCGCCCGCCCGGCGGCGGAATATAAGGTTTATCGCGAGTTCCGCACGAGCCGGAGAGCACTTAATGTGCTCTCCGTGCGAGCAGGACTGTAGAGCAGGAAACCTTATATTCCGCCGCCGGGCGGGCGAAACGTTTAGAAGATGGACCTAGCACTCCTTCTTCATGGCGTTGTAGCCGATCAGCACAGTCCATACGTACGCACAGGTCTTCGGGATCATGAGCATGCCGATGGCCGGGATGACCTCTGCCCACAGGACCACGGGAATGTAGAAGCCGAAGCTCAGCACAATGGTGAGCCACATCCAGCGGAAGGCCTCATCCTTGTCTTGCTTCGCACTGCGGTAAAACAGCACGATGACCATCAAGCCCATGATGGCAAACGGGATGTTGCGCAAGATGCCCCACTCGAGTGGGGTCTGGTTGGTGAGCCACTGGTTCTGCGGCAGCATGCAAAGCGCGACGCGCATGGCGGCTAGCGCAAAGATCGCTGCGGTCGTCCCAACGTGGTTCTTAACCTGATAGCGTTCGCGCCACACGTAGTAGAGCAGCACGTAGAAGACGGTCATGGTAATTGAGGTGATCCACTTGCCCAGGCCCAGCTGCACGGCATAAGCATCAAAGCCCGTCGTGCAAAGTGCCAGTGCGCGGGGCACCAGGTGGAACGAATCGCCGGCACCCAAAACCACTGCCATCCAGCCAAAAAGCTGAAACTGGCGATTGCCCTTGCTGCCGCGAATCATGCGAATACCGATGGTGATAACGGTCACCAGATACACGATGTCGAATAGCGTTTCGAATAAAGCACGCATATATACATCTCCTTTAAAGAATGGTTGCAAACGAACGGTTTTGGTTCTTGGTGCTGAGCCTCACCTCCTTAACATGAACGCCGTTCACTTTCTAACTATAAAAATCCCCGCCTTGCGCGGGGACCGTTAGTAGAGGGTTCGGCGCGTAATCTCGAGCGCAGCACTCGGATCAAAATCTTGCCGGATCGCAGCCGAGAGCATGAGCGAGAACAGGACCTCGGCAAATTGCTCGGCCGAAAACTGCTCCGTAAAGGCACCCTCGCGCACCAGCGGATCATGCTTGAGCACCACACAGAGCTGATCGAGGATATGCTGCCAGGCATGGTGCATGCGGCGCTTGCCATCCGCGGTGTCCTGCTGCATGAATCCCAGCGAGTGATGCGTGAAGAAGCCCGGGTACGTTTGGTAGCCGTAATCCATCTGGCGATACATCCAGCGAATGCAGGAGACTGTGTCGTCCAAAACCGACTCATCTTCCGGATGATGGAAAATATCGCCCCAGACGCTTGCCACGGTCGCACCCACCAACGCCGTTTTAGAATCAAAGTAATTGTAGATGCATCCGACCGACACGCCGCACGCCGCGGCAACCGAGCGAATGTTGACGCCGGTCCAGCCGTTTTCCTGAATGAGTTTACGGCTCGTTTTCAGGATTTCCTCCTTAGACGTCGCTACGTTATTCATGTCCTCACCTCCAATGTGAACACTGTTCATTTTGCCACGCCGCAACCGCGTGTCAAGAAAAAGCCTCGAGGGTTTCGAGGCTTTCACTTCTGTATTATTTCGCACGCACGACGGCGGTAGGCCTACTCGCCCAGCACAGCCTTCTTGGCGGCTGCGGCCATGTTGTCCAGATCTTCCTTGGTGGGATGGTCCTTTGCGGCAACCCAGTTGTCGAGCAGCATCTTATAGCGCGCGTTTTCGGGTTCTTGCTCAAGCATCGCCTCGTAGCGCTGCTTTACGGCGGGACCCATCTTGCCCTGGCACATAGCCCAGCCTACAAGCTCGGCATCCTCGGCCAGATTTGAGCTCACGCGGTCGATAATCTGCCTAAAGTACTCCTCGCTGGCACCAAAACCGCAGGTGCCAAACAGGAACACGCGCTTGCCGTGTAAGGCGGAAAGCAGCGACGCCACCGAAGGCGTGCACGCGCCCTTGTCGCACCAAAAACCGACGAGCACCGTGTCGGCCGCGCAGGCGCCCTGCGCCTCGAGCGCAACCTGATCTGCATCCGCATCGTCACTCAACGCCGCGGCATGGACAAACTCAACACCCGCAGCCTGCAGAGCGCGCTTGATCGCGCCCGAAACCATCCTGGTATTTCCGCTCTTGCTGTTAACCACCAAAGAGCACGTCATAGTCACGTTGCCTCGTTTCCCCCGAAACTCGAGCCATTAATGCAATTTATTAGATGAATATCTTAGTACTAACGTGACAGATGTAAACCACCGTCTGTCGATTGATTAATTTGCCCCACGGCCGTGCTCACTGGGCAAACTGGCTGCGGTAGAGTTCGGCGTAGAAGCCGCCTGCCGCCAGCAGCTCGTCGTGCGTGCCGCGCTCGATAATCTCACCGTCGCGCATGACCAGAATGCAGTCGGCGTTGCGAATCGTCGACAGGCGGTGCGCTACGACAAAGCTCGTGCGACCGGCCATAAGCTCGTCGAATGCCGCCTGCACTTGCAGCTCGGTGCGCGTGTCGATACTCGAGGTCGCCTCGTCCAGCAGCAAGATAGCCGGGTCGGTGAGCATGACGCGCGCAATGCACAGCAGCTGCTTTTGGCCCTGGCTAAACGTGCCGCCGTCCTCACCGATTACCGTATCGTAGCCGCCTGGTAGCTGCACGATAAACTTGTGCGCGTGCGCGCGTTTGGCGGCTTCGATAACCTGCTCGCGCGTGGCGTCGGGACAGCCGTAGGCGATATTTTCCGCCACCGTGCCCTCGAACAGCCACGTTTCCTGCAGCACCATGCCAAAGGCACGGCGCAGGCTCGCACGCGTGTAGTCACGCGAGGAGCGACCATCGACCACGATGCGCCCAGCATCGATATCGTAAAAGCGCAGCAGCAGGTTGATGAGCGTCGTCTTGCCGCAGCCCGTGGGACCGACGAGGGCATAGCGCATACCGGGCTTGGCATCGATGCAGATATCCTGCAGCAGTTTGCGGTCGGGCACATAGCTAAAGTCCACGTGCTCAAACGAAACCTCGCCCATCGGGGCGGCGAGCTCAATGGCATCCACAGCGTCGGGTTCCTGCCCACGCGCATCGAGCAGCGCAAACATACGGCGCGCCGAGGCATACGCCGTCTGGATCTGCGTAATGACGTTGGTGACCTCGTTGAACGGCTTGGTGTACTGGTTAGCATAGGACAGGAAAATCTGCACACCGCCCACCGTAAGCGCCGCGGGCACGCCCGTGATCACGCCCACGCAGCCGATCACAGCGACCACGGCATAGATGATGTTATTGATAAAACGCGTACCGGGGTTGGAGAGCGAACCCATAAACTGCGCGCGCTCGCCCGCGGTGTAGAGCTCGGCATTGAGGGCATCGAAGCGCTGCTGGGCGTTGGGGCCATAGGCAAAGGCGTCGACAAGCTTTTGCTCGCCTACGTACTCCTCAATATGGCCGCCAAGCTGACCCTGAATACGCTGCTGCGCCGTAAAGCTCTTGTTGGAAAGCTTGGCGATGGCGCCGGCCGCAAAGATGGATAGCGGCGTGACGAGCACCACCACGAGCGTCATGGTCAGGTTAATGGAGAGCATAAACGCGAGCGTGCCCACGATGGTAATAACACCGGTGAAGAGCTGCGTGAAGCCCTGCAGCAGACCGTCGCCCACCTGGTCGACGTCGTTGACCACGCGGCTCATGAGGTCGCCGTGAGCATGGCTGTCGATAAAGCTGAGCGGCATGCGGCTGAGCTTATCGCTCGCCTCCACGCGCATGTCGCGCACCGTTTCGTAGGACAGGCGGTTGACGCAGTAGCCCTGCAGCCACTGGAAGGCCGCGGCACCTACCACGACGAGCGCGAGTTTGGTAACGAGCGGCAGCAGCGCGCCGAAGTCCACCTGCCCGGCGGCGACGATAAGGTCGATGCCCTCGCCGATGAGAATCGGCGTGTAGAGCTGCAGAATCACGGAGATGGCAGCACTCACAAACGACGCTGCAAACGAAATGCGATGCGGACGAACGTAGCCCATCAGACGGCGAGTCACCGCACCCACGGGATAGCGCTCGGGGTCGCCGGGCTGGCGCGGACCGTCGCCCAGGTCGTTGAGGTTATCGTTACCGGACACGTTGGCCGTCATCGTGGCGACCGAACCGGAGGAAGTGTACGGATTCATTTAGCATCCCTCCTTTGCGCAGACGGATGCGGGGGCGCACGCGGCGCCTGGGGCGAGCGCGGGCGCCGCACTCCCCTGCTGGCCCTCGAGCTCCTCGCGGCGAAGCTGCGACTGGCAGATCTCTCGGTAGAGCTGGCAGCTTGTATATAGCTCGTCGTGCGTGCCCAGACCCGCAACCGAGCCGTGGTCGAGTACGCAGATCACGTCGGAATCGCGAACGGTCGAGACGCGTTGGCTCACGATGACGGTCGTCAGCGGCAGCCCCCCCGGCGGCACCGCGCACGCTGCGCTCGCGAATGGCATGGCGAAGCGCCGCGTCGGTCTTAAAGTCGAGCGCCGAGGCGGAGTCGTCCATGATCAATATCTGAGGCGAACCCACCAAGGCACGCGCGATAGTCAGGCGCTGGCGCTGGCCACCGCTAAAGTTCTTACCGCCCGCCTCGACCGGGGCATCGAGCCCCTGCGGCTTGCTGCGCACGAACTCGCTCGCTTGCGCCATATCGAGCGCTGCCCAGAGCTCCTCGTCGGTCGCCGTCTCGTCACGCCAGGTCAGGTTGCTGCGGATGGTGCCGCTCACCAGCGACGCGCGCTGCGGAACAGTCGCGACCACATGGCGCAGCTGATCGAGCGGCCAGGCGCGCACGTCGGAGCCCATCACGCTCACGCTGCCGGTGCTCGCATCGTACAGGCGCGGGATAAGCGAGACGAGCGTGGACTTACCACTGCCCGTACCGCCGATAATGCCGAGCGTCTTGCCCAGCGGGAGCTCCAGGGTCACATCGTTGACGGCATTGGCCGCGCCCGCGCCAAACGAAAAGCTCGCATGGCTAAAGCTCAGCGCAGAGACCGGGGCGTCGACGTCCGTCGCGGGTGCCTGGGGCAGCGCAACCGACTGATTGCCCTCGTCGGTGATGCTCGGCTCGCAGTTGAGTACCTCGTTGATACGCGAAGCACTCGCGCTCGCCTTGGTAAAGACCACGACCAGGTTGGCGACGTACACGATGGAGGTCAGGGTCTGCGTCATGTAGTTCACAAACGCCATGACCTGGCCCTGCGTGAGCTCGCCCACGTTGACCTGGATGCCGCCCACCCACAGGATGGCGCACACGCCCAGGTTCATCACCAAAAACGTGACGGGGTTAAGGATTGACGAGAGCTTGCCCACCGCGATGGCAGTTTTGGCCTGGTCATCGGCGGCTTGGGCAAAACGCTCGCGCTCGTGGTCCTCGCGCACAAAGGCACGAACCACGCGGGCGCCCGAAAGCCCCTCGCGGCAAATGAGCGCGATGCGATCGAGCTTTGCCTGCAGCTGCCTGTAATACGGAATGCAGCGCGCCATGACAAACCAGAACACCAGGCCAATGGCGGGCGTGCAAATCAAAAAGATGATGCCGAGCTTAAGGTCGATGGCAAGGGCCGCGCACATAGAGCCCACCGCCAGAAAGGGCCAGCGGATGAGCATGCGCACGCCCAGCGCCACGGCAAGCTGCACCTGGTTGACATCGTTGGTAATGCGGGTGATAAGCGACGGCGTGCCAAAACGGTCGAGTTCGGCATAGCTCAGCTTGTTGATATGCTGGTAGAGCGCGCCGCGAATGTCGGTGCCCATGCCCTGCGAGGTGAGCGCCGCCATCTTTTGGCAGACGAGCGTAAACGAGATGCCGATCACGGCCATGGCGGCAAGCAGCATGCCGTAGTGGATAACGGCGTTCACGTCGTGCGCCCCAATGCCCTTGTCGATCATCTGGGCAATCACGAGCGGTGTAAGCAGGTCAAAGATCACTTCGATCAGCTTGCACGTAGGGCCAATCACCATATAGCGGCGAAACTTGCCACCAAAACGCCTGAGCAACTCAATCATGTATAGGCGCTCCCTATCATCATTCACACTCAATTCGAATCATGATAGTACTGTCGCCCAAAAGAAGCGTAAACAACTCGTCATTTCTAATGGGATTCGGTTTCCAGAGAGGCATATGCGCATACCCAGCCAGTGTCGGGTCGACCACTTGGTATACTTGCATTAGTGCTACCAAGTTAGTCGCCGACCCTTGAAATGAGGTGCCGAGATGAACGACATTCTCGCAAGAAGAGCAAGACGAGCAACTGTGGGTATCGCCCTTTCCGCGGCACTTGTCGCGGTAATCGCCCCCGTAGCGGCGATCGCGGCAGAAACCAGTTCCCCCACCGGTGCGGCCGTTTCGCAGACGAGCGCCACCAGCGGCAATTCGGGCGCCCCGCAGACAGAAGATGCGGCCGCCGCAAAAGAAAAAGCGTATGCAGCCATGCAGGAAGCGCTCAAAAAACTCGAGGCCGCAAAAAACGCCGCAAGTCCCGAGAAAATTGCGGAAATCGATACTAAAATTGCCATTTTTCAAGAGAACTACGACACTAATTTGGCGCAAGCCGCCATATATAAGGAATCCCTTCCTACCATGCAAGCGAACGTCGATGCAGCTCAAGCCGAATGCGATAAGGCCCACAACCGGACAAGAGCCCTTGAAGCAGAATTAAATAAAATCGACTACACGACTCCTGCCGAAACTATTTGGCAGTTGCAAGAGGCGATCACAGAGGCAATAATGCAAGAAAATTCCTGTGAAGATAAGCTTGAGCACTGCCGAATGCGCCTCGAAAGTCATAAAAGCCTGATTTATTTCTTTGAAAGCGAAGTAGAGTTTAATAAAACCCATCTCGACGGAGAAACAGCCAAGCGAGATGCGCTCCTCGACGATTTGAAAAAGGCGCAAGCGGCCTATGACGACGCCTGCAAAGCATACGAAGAGGCAAAGGCCGCGGCAGATAAGGCCACCTCGCCCGAGATAGCAAAACCGACCGAGACAGTGCCTCCCTCCGGCTCAACGCAACCCGCAGAGGCGACACCGCCCGTTGGCTCACCTGCAACCGGCAAAGACGCCCTACCAAGCTCCACCAAGCAGGCGAACTCGAGCAGCGGCAAGCAAGCAGATACGACCGCCGGCAAGCTCGCAAACACGGGCGACGCAGCACCGAGCGCAATCGCACTCGCAGGAATCGCCGCCGCAGGACTCGGAATAACCGCCGCAGCCACACGCCGCATCAAGAACTCAAAATAGCTGCCAGAACATACTACCTTCGTCAATCCACAAACCCAGAGACAAAAAGAGGCCCGTTTCCCCAACCCAGGGAAACGGGCCTCTTTACTTGAAAAAACAGATGGCAATGCCGCCGTCTCTTGAACCACGCAGCCATCAATGCCCAGACAACACTAGCAAGCCGCGTTCCGCAAGGGATAGATTTAATTAGATAAACGCGCCTTTACGGGTGATTTTTGGACGACGGGGCCCGGCCGGCGGCGAGGTGTTTGGTAGTCGAGCGATCCCACAGGCGAAGCCGAGGACCAGCGAGACACCAAACACCTCGCCGCCGGCCGGGCCATGTCGCGGCACCAAAAAAGCGCCCGTGCGCTCGATGGATTCGGATGCCCGACAGAGGCTCCTTATGGCTGCTTCCTTCCGGACCTGACCAGATTCGGAACATGTCGTCATCCGAACCCATCGAACGCGCTAGGCGCTCGGTATATCTTACCTGCTCCCGCCCATCAGAGCAAGGTAGCTAATTTGGGACGGGGCTTTTTTGACTACTTTTTGACTGGAGGGGCATCAGGGTGACGAAAGTAGTCAAGTAAGCCCCATCCTAAATAGACTGATCTGGTGCCGTGCCACGAAAAGGGCCTATCTACTACGTTTTGGTCACAGAGGTCAACAATAGCCGGCTTTTTCGAAAATCGGCAAGCTTTCTACCTGCGGTTTTGTTTTTGTAAATTACGGGATGGTCGAGAGTGGCCGGTTTAACGTAGTAGATGGCCACGTTTCGTGGCAAACGGTCCGATCCAAGACCCAAGGCACCCAACCTCGAATGGCCATTCTCGAAGTTGCGGTGGAATACGGACTGAATTGGCCCCTTAAAGGCAAAAACGCTCCGTATTTCACCGCAAGTTATTGGGGGGATGGGTTTTAGAGGCGGGCGAGGTCGTAGGCTTGGGCGGCCGCTTCGCCGGCGCAGATGAGGTTGGTTGTGGCTTCCTGGGGATTGAGCGCCTGGTCGAGGGGCATGGGCCTGCGGCAGACCGGCAGAACTAAGTCGACACCCTGCCCATACACCGCATCCAGGTTGTCGGCACGACCGCCCACGACGGCAACAACCGGCTTGCCATAGCGCTTAGCACGGCGGGCCACGCCCACCGGCGCCTTGCCGGCAGCGGATTGCTCGTCCATATTGCCCTCGCCCGTTATGACCAAGTCGACATCGCGCACGCGCTCGTCAAACCCAATCAGATCGAGCACCGTCTCCACGCCCGAACGCAGCTCCGCCCCGAGCGCCAGCAGCGCGGCACCCAGGCCGCCGGCAGCACCGGCACCGGGCACGCCGAGCACCGAGCCAAATGTCCGCACACCCTCGGGCACGCGCAACAACCCCTGAGCCCGCACCCCGGTAATCGCCTCATCGAGCAGGCGGCCATAGCCGACCATCCAGCTGTCGTACCTGCGCAGTACCTCGGCATCACCCGCCGGCAAACCCTTCTGCCCACCAAACACCGCCAGCGCGCCTCGACGCCCCACAAGCGGATTCTCGACATCGGAAAGCACCACGACACGCGCGCCATTCAGTGCCCGAAGCGCCGGTGCCAAATCGATGCTCACCACGTGTTCAAGGCCCGCGAGACCGGGGGCGATATTGCAGCCACACTCATCGACAAGACGCGCGCCCAGTGCTTGCAGCATGCCGGCGCCACCGTCGTTGGTGGCGCTGCCGCCCAGACCGATATAGATAGTCTTTGCCCCAGCACGGACCGCACGAAGCATCAGCTCGCCCACGCCATAGGTCGTAGCGGCCAACGCCGCCGGCTCTGTGCAAGGCGAATACCCAATACCCGCCGCCTCGGCCATCTCAATTACAACCGACTCGTGCTCGCCGTCCACCAGCATCCGGGCAGACACGCGATTCCCCAAGGGGCCTGCGACTTCACATGCCACGACCTCACCGCCGCACGCGGCAACGGCATCGAGCGTTCCCTCGCCACCATCTGCCAGCGGCAAAGCGCCCAGCTCGGCATCGGGCCACACACGGCGCACGCCTTCGGCAACCGCCGCCTCCGCCTGCGCGCTCGAAACGCTACCCTTAAAGGAGTCGATCGCCAGCAGCACACGGCGGGACCGGCGCTGCACGGGGCCAAAGTCAACCGCCGCGCCAGCATCCTCTTCGGCACACGCGAGCGCCTCGGCATGAGCGGTATGTGCCTCAAGATCGGCCCCACAACCGCAGCCAGCACCATCGGTGCCACGCAGCCCACTAAAATAGCTGCTCAACACCTCACGACACTCATCCGCCAGCACGCCGGCACGTACGTTAAACCGATGATTCAGGCGAGAATCGGCATTCAGGTCATATAGCGAACCCAGCGCACCCGCCTTGGCATCGGCCGCGCCGTACACGCAGCGCCCCACGCGCGCGTTAACCATAAGCCCCGCGCACATGCAGCAGGGCTCGAGCGTCACGTAGACCGTGCAATCGGAAAGGCGCCAGCGTCCAAGCGACTGAGCGGCGGCGCACAGGGCCGAAAACTCGGCATGCGCCGAAGGATCCTGGTCGAGCTCGCGGCGATTATGCGCCCTCGCGACGATCTCGCCCGCGCGCACCACCACAGCGCCAATGGGCACTTCGCCCACTGCCGCGGCGGCGCGCGCCTCCGCCAGCGCCTCGCGCATGAACTTCTCGTCGACTCCGGTGCTCGTCATCGTTCGCCTTCCCTGTTGCAAATCCAAAACGATGCTATCATTACGACTCACGGAGAGATGGCAGAGCGGTTGAATGCGGCGGTCTTGAAAACCGTTGAGCGCGAGAGCGTTCCGGGGGTTCGAATCCCCCTCTCTCCGCCACCTTAGTGATTCATCGGCGTCATGGTGCGCTCAAACAGCGCATCGACCACGTCGGCCATCTCGGGTCGACGCTCAAGATCGTGGCCCGATTCCCACCAATTTGTGAACAATCGAATAATGCCACCGGCGATAAACTCCGATGTCGTCTCGAGCGAAACGGGCGCCAGGGCGTCTTCGGCAAGCGAGCTCATCACACGCTCACGGATGGAACGCGCGATGCGGTCGCAAATCATGCCAGTCAGCATGCCCGACATGCTGCTCGCCAAAAGGTTATCCATGAGCTGCTCATGCGCCAGAATCATATTCATGGCATCGTCAAAGACCTCATGGCGAAGCGCCTGCACGTCCTCAAGCGGCTCCACGTCCGCTGCGTCGGTCCGGTTTTGCGGCAGGCCTGTCATAAGCTCATCGATATAGAAGGCAAAGTAATCGTTTTTATCGCGAAAGTGCTTATAGAACGTCGTGCGGCGAATCAGGGCCCGGTCGCAAAGCATGGCAACCGTCAAATCCTCAAACCGATGCTCTTCCAAAAGCTCGGTAAAGGCATCGAATAGAGCACGATAGGTTTTCTTGATGCGAAGGTCCATCCGTATCGCCATCCTCAAGGTGTAGACAGCACTCCTTAATCTGTCGCATATCTTACACCTGTACCTCCCGTTCCATATTGGCGCCCCTCCCTGGCTGAAATATAACGCTTACCGGAAAGTTCGGTACCGCCAAAGGTTGCGGGTATACTAGATACGTTATACCAACAACGGCCGGCGCAAGACGCCGCTGCCATTCGAAACGGAGACATCATGCTTCCCGTCATCATCGGTATCGTTGTTGTCGTTGTGATCGTCTGCGCCATCGCCGGCATCTACAACAACATGGTCACCAAGCGCAATCGCATCGATAACGCCTGGCAGAACATCGACACGCAGCTGCAGCGCCGCAACGACCTGATCCCTAACCTGGTCGAGACCGTCAAGGGCTACGCCAAGCACGAGCAGGACACGCTCGCCGCCGTGGTCAACGCGCGCAACGCCGCCGTGAGCGCCACCACCCCTGAGGCCAAGATGGAAGCCGACAACGTGCTGACCGGTGCGCTGCGCCAGCTCTTTGCCGTCGCCGAGGCCTACCCCGACCTTAAGGCGAACACCAACTTTACGCAGCTCCAGGCATCGCTCGAGGATACCGAGAACAAGGTGAGCTACGCGCGCCAGAGCTACAACGATTGCGTGCTCAGCTACAACAACGCCATCCAGACGTTCCCGGCTGTTATCTTTGCCGGCATCTTCCAGTTTAAGGAGCGCCAGGGCTTCGAGGCCGCCGAGGCTGCCCGCCAGGCACCGACCGTCAAGTTCTAACAATCATGGCCGAGTCTTAAGCCAGTTCATCAACCCTTTGGGGTCCAAGGCACAAACCTTGGGCCCTTTTCTTATCCACGCACAACGCGCCCACGCACAACGCGCGGCCAATAGGCCGCGCACCATCTTTATTCAGATTAATTATTGCCCGTTGTAACATCGCCGAGCCCGCAGGGCGGAGAGCAAGTTCCCTCCCGGCGCACTCCGCAGGACGCAAGAAGCCCTCGCCGCACGAAGTGCGCAGCGAGGGCTTCTTGCATGTCCGAGGACGCGCCGGGAGGGAACTTGCTCTCCGCCCGGACAGGTAAGGCAAATTACGCGACGGTGTAAACCCAGTTGTGCTTATCCTCGACAGCACCGGACTGGATACCAGTCAGGGTCTCGCGAAGCTTCTTCATCACGGGGCCGATCTCGGTGTAGCCAGCCGGGAAGGTCACGGTCTCATCGGCACCGTAGACCTTGTTGTCGATCTCGCCCACCGGGGAGATGACGGCAGCGGTGCCGCACAGGCCGCACTCCACAAAGGTACCGGCCTTGACCTCGGCCCACTCGACGGGACGCTGATCGACGGTCATACCCAGATCCTCGGCAACCTGAACGAGCGAACGACGGGTGATGGAGGGCAGGATGGAGTCGGTGTGCGACTGAGGAACGACGAGGGTGCCATCCTCCTTCACGAACAGGACGTTGGCGCCACCGGTCTCCTCGACATAGGTGCGGGACTCGGAGTCAAGATACAGGTTCTCGGCATAACCCTCGCGGTGTGCTTCCATCGTGGGCTTGAGGGACATGGCGTAGTTCAGGCCGGCCTTGATGTTGCCGGTGCCATGCGGGGCCGCGCGGTCGTACTCGGAAACGCGCAGCTTAACGGGCTTAAGGCCGCCCTTAAAGTACGGACCGACCGGAGTCACGAGAATGCGGAACGTGTACTCAGGAGCGGGAGCCACGCCAATCACGTCACCGGAGCCGATCATAAACGGGCGCACGTACAGGGTCGCACCGGAGCCGAAGGGCGGAACCCAGGCGGCGTTGGCAGAAACAACCTGCTTGACGGCCTCAACAAACTTGTCCTTGGGGAACGGGGGCATCTCGAGGCGCTGGGCAGAGTTGTACATACGCTCGGCGTTCATATCGGGACGGAAGCAGACGATGCTGCCGTCCTCGGCGGTGTAGGCTTTCAGGCCCTCAAAGACCTCCTGGCAGTAATGGAAGATGCCGCCGCACTCGGAGACATGCAGGGTGTGGTCGGTGGTCAGGCCGCCCTCGTCCCACTCGCCGTCCTTCCAATGGGCCTCGTAGCTGTAATCGGTCTTCATGTAGCCAAAGCCGAGGCTACCCCAATCGATATCCTTCTTCTCGACAGTCATGTGTCGCTCCTTACATACACAGTTGCATACTCGCGAACTCGCACGCAAGGACCGAGGCCGGCCGCGTCGCAACGTCGCACGCCCGGAGCGTAGAGCCGGACGGGACACGCGGACAACACCAAAGCCCATGGCACGTCGATTCGCATGCACGAGATTGTACTCCCCGCACACGCCTGATAAAACGCTTTTCTTTAACTAAGTAAAGTATTTTCATTCAACCGAAGCTAAAGAGGCCCGCCACCGTAAGCAGTGGCGGGCCTCAACGACACAGTTTGTGCGCTGCCTCGAGCTATACGTTCTTTTTGCCCAGCTTAGCCTTAACCAAGCCGACCACGGTCGGAATGATCGACACGGCGACGATGCCGATAATCAGCAGCTCAAAGTGCTCCTGCACAAAGGGAATGCCGCCAAAGAAGTAGCCCAGCAGCGTAAAGACCGTCGACCAGGTAATGCCGCCCAGCACGTTAAAGATAACGAAGTTGCGCCAGTGCATGCCGCCCATGCCGGCGATAAAGGGCACAAAGGTGCGGATAAACGGGAAGAAGCGGCCCAGGAAGATGGCCAGGTGGCCCCACTTGTCCAAGAAGTCCTCGGACTTTTTAATGCGCTCGGGCGTCATGGCCTTCACCTTGCCCGAAGCGATAATCTTGCGGCCAAAGAAGTGGCCGATCATAAAGTTGCACTGATCGCCCAAGATGGCAGCAGACCATGCGACGGCCAGCAAAGCCACGATGTTAAAGCCGCCGTTGTGGGCAAAGAAACCCGAGGCGAACAGCAGCGAATCGCCGGGAAGGAACGGGAAGAACACCACACCCGTCTCGATAAAGATGATCAGGAACACGCAGCCGTAGGCCATAAGCGGGCCGGCGGCGATCCAGCTGGCGATCGCGGTGCGCGGGTCTTTAAGCAGCTCGGCGATAAAATTGATGAAACCCATGAAGTAAAACCTCTCAGTTGTGGGCGCGGGCACGTCCAAGTTGACCAGTATACGGTTGCGGCACGAGCACGGGTCAAACCCCTCAAAAGTCTTACTTCATTACCAGCAAGTTTGCATAACTGACACCTGTCGCGCAATGCCGCCAAGATTGTCCTTCCTAATCCCTAGCGAATCGCTATACTTTATTGAATCGCATTGCCATGGCGCTAAGGGAGGGCGGCCGGTGAGCTTTATCAATACCATTCGCGAGGACATCAAAACCGTCCAGGCGCAAGACCCCGCTGCGCAAAACGGTCTGGTCATCTTCCTGTCCTACCCCGGCCTGCACGCCAAGTGGAACCATGTGCCCGAGCACTGGCTGTGGGAGCATGGACATCGCTCGCTCGCCCGTGTGCTCTCGCAAATCACCCGCCACATCACCGGCGTCGAGATTCATCCCGCTGCACAGATCGGCAAGCATTTCTTTATCGACCACGCCATGGGCGTCGTCATCGGCGAAACCACCATCGTGGGCGACAACGTCACCGTGGGCACGGGCGCCAAGGTGCTCGGCAACATTCGCATCGGCAACAACGTCAAGATCGGCGGCAATTCGGTTGTCGTTAAGGACGTGCCCGACAACTGCACCGTCGTGGGCGTGCCAGGCCGCATCATCAAGCGCAACGGCTGCCGCGTGTTCGAGGAGAGCTTCGATGCCAAGCAGCATCGCGAGTACATGCCCGATGACGCCGCCGAGCAGTCCGCGCTCAACCGCCAAGGCATCACCGAGAATGCCCGCCGCGTCAAGGAACTCGAGCGAGAGGTGGCCGAGCTCAAAGCCCTCGTCACGAAGCTCATGGACGAACGCTAGAAGCGGATGGCTACCGACAACATTGACGTCAACGCAAAGGCGCGCCAGGGAATTCATCCCCGGCGCGCCTTATTTGTGATATGACAAAGGGGCTGCCCCTTTGTCAAATTATGCGAACTGGCTCAGATAGAGGTCGGCGTAGGCACCCTCGGCAGCCAGCAGCTCCTTATGCGTACCCTGCTCGATAATGTTGCCATGACCCATGACCAAGATCAGGTCGGCATCCACAATTGTCGACAGGCGATGCGCGATCACAAAGCTCGTGCGCCCGCGCATAAGCGCATCCATGGCACGGCCGATGGCAAGCTCGGTACGCGTGTCCACGCTCGACGTCGCCTCGTCCAAGATGAGAATCGCCGGGTTGTTGAGCAGTACGCGCGCGATGGTCAGCAGCTGGCGCTGACCTTGGCTGATGCTTTCGGCATCGTTGGCCACGTGCGTGTCGTAGCCCTGTGGCATGGTGCGCACAAAGAAATCGACCTGCGCGGCACGGGCGGCGGCCACGACCTCCTCGCGCGTTGCCTCAGGGCAGCCATATGCGATGTTTTCGGCAATCGTGCCATCGAACAGCCAGGCGTCCTGCAGCACCATGCCAAACTGCTGCCGCAGCTCGCCGCGATCCATGCGGCTCGTATCCACGCCGTCGAGCGTAATACGCCCGCCGTCAATCTCGTAGAAGCGCATGAGCAGGTTGATGAGCGTGGTCTTGCCCGCGCCCGTGGTTCCCACCACGGCGATCTTCTGGCCCGGCTCGGCGGTGAACGACACGTCGCGCATAAGCAGCTTTTCGGGCGTGTAGCCAAAGCGCACATGCTCAAAGGCGACGCGGCCCTCCACGCGACCCGGTAGCTTGGCGGCCTCGCCCGGCTGCGGATCGGCCTCCATCTCGGGCTCATCGAGCAGGTCGAACACGCGCTCCGCACTCGCCAGCGCGCTCTGCAGCGAGTTGAAGGTAAACGACAGCTGCGTCATGGGCTCGGATGCCTCGTAGATAAACTGAAAGAACGCCTGGAACACGCCGACGGTCATGTGGCCGGCAACCAGCATGCTGCAGCCCACAATCGCAATCACGATCTGTGCCAGGCGGCCGATAAAGCGCACCGCGGGGCCGACGGCGTTAATCATAAAGTCGGCCTTTGCACTCACGCGTGCCAGTTCGCCCGAGGCCTGGTGCACCTCGGCAGAACTCTGACGCTCGCGGTTAAACGCGCGAATCACCAGACGGCCCGAGTAGCCTTCCTCGACTGCACTCGTAATCTTGGACACCCACTCCTGGCGCTCGCCGGTTACGTCATGCGTGCGGCGCGAGACCACCTTGGTCACCAGCAGCGACAACGCCGTAAAGAACAAAAAGACCAGCGTAAGTGGCACACTGAACACAAACATCACGCCCACAGCGCCCACTACCGTACCAATCGACACCAGCAGCTGCAGCAATCCGCGCTGCATGCTCTCGGACATCTTGTCCAAGTCATTGGTCGCGCGGCTGACGACCTCGCCGGGACGATGCGCGTCAAAATAGGCGAGCGGCAGACGATTGAGCTTTTGAGCGATGCGGTTACGCAGACGCAGGTTGAGACGTTCGGCCACGCTCGACATCAAAAAGCTCTGAAGCGCGTAGAACGAGGCAGCGGCCGTCCAGATCATAAAGTAGATGAAGATGGTCCTGCCGCAGTTCTCCCAGGTGATGTTGAAGGTGGTGTCGTTGGCAAACGCCACCTGAATGTGGCCCCACAGCTCATCGATCACGCGGGCGCTATATGCCGGCGCAGCGGTGTTAAAGATGGCATAGAACACGATGCTCGCGAACACGATATAGAAGCGCCAATGGTCACCGGCATCCTCGCTCCACAGGCGGCGCACCGTCGCCCAGGTGTCGCGGGGTTTCTCGTCCTCGTCCTCGTCGTCCACATCGCGCATGCGCTCTGCCTCAGCGCGGGCGCGCTCGTCCTCGGCGCGTTCGTTTTCCTCGTAGAGCGCTTGGCGGCGAGCCTCGCGCTCGGCTGCAGCCTTGGCGGCCTCGTCCAGCTCGGGTGCTACGGCAGCTGTTTCCTCAACAAGCCCCGTGGCAACGGCGTCATCAACGCTGGCCTGCTTCCTGAGCTCCTCGGTCATGCTACTCACCTCCCTTCATTTGCGATTCCGCGATGGCGCGGTACACCTCGCAGGTTTCCATAAGCTCGCCATGCGTGCCCAGGCCCACAACCTCGCCGTCCTTGAGCACGACGATCTGGTCGGCGTGCAAGATCGTCGAGATGCGCTGCGCGATAATGAGCACCGCAGCGTCACGCGTCTCGTTTTGCAACGCATGGCGCAGGGCGGCATCGGTCTTAAAGTCCAGGGCCGAAAAGCTGTCGTCGAAGATATATAGATCGGCATGCTTCATGAGCGCACGGGCGATTGCCAGACGCTGGCGCTGGCCGCCCGAAAAGTTCGTGCCGCCCTGCGCCACCGGAGTGTCGAGCCCCTGCGGCTGATCGAGTACAAAGGTGCTCTGGGCAACCTGCAGCGCGTGAAGCATGTCGGCCTCGGTCGCGCCCTCATTGCCAAAGCGCAGATTGCTTGCCACGGTGCCCGAGAACAGCCATGCCTTTTGCGGCACATAGGCAATGCGCCCGCGAATCTCGCCTTGCGAAAGCTCGCGCAGGTCGACGCCGTCCAGGCGAATGGCGCCCTTGGTGGCGTCGTGAAAGCGCAGCAGGAGCTTGGCCACCGTCGACTTGCCCGAACCCGTCGAGCCGACGATCGCGGTCGTCTGACCGCGGCGACAGGTAAAGTTCAGATCGCACAGCGTGTCCTCGTCGGCGTCGTCGAAACGGAACGACATATGATCGAACACGGCGACCGCGTCGGCACTGTCAACAGGCTCCGCCGCGCACGTATCCAGTGTGCGCTTGCCGTCCACAATGCTCGGCTCAATCTCCAACACCTGTTGCGCGCGGTTGAGGCACGCCGCAGCGCGCGGAAGCGTCAGGATCACCATCTGCGCCATCATCACAAAGAACAGGATCAGGATCGCGTATTCCAGTACGGCCGAGATGCTGCCGATTTGCATGGCATGGGCGCCCACGCGGTTGCCGCCCACCCACAGCACCGCCACCTCGGCGATGTTCATCAAAAAGAAGCTGGAGCTGTCGAGCCCCACAAACAGGTGGTTGACCTTAATGGCGTTGTCCGCGTAATCGCTAAATACCTCGTCCAGGCGCTGCTCCTCGTGGCGCTCCTTATTGAAAGCGCGGATGACGCGAACGCCCACGATGTTCTCGCGCAGCACCACGTTCATACGGTCGATAAAGCTCTGAAGGCGCATAAAAATCGGCGCGGCGTTAGCCACCGTAAAGACCGCCGCCACCAGCACGATCGCAACCACCACGCCCAGCAGCGTTCCCATGGCGGGATCGATGAACCAAGCAAATATGATGCCCGCGACGGCCAGGAATGGCACCGGCAGCACCAACTGAATCGTCTGAAGGATTGCCTGCTGAATCACGTTGATGTCGTTGAGTGAGCGTGTGATCATCGATCCGGTACCAAAGCGCTCAAAGTCGCTGGCCGCGAGCTCGAGCGATTTGTCGTACACGGCATTGCGGATATCGCAGGCCACGTTGGCGGCCAGGCGCGCCGAAAGATAGCAGCCCAGCACCGTGCCGCCGCTAGCCATGCTGGTCGCGATAAACATGTATAGGCCGTTACGTAAAATGTAGTCGACATCGCCCGTGGTAATTCCGGTGTTGACCATGTTCGCCAGCATCGTTGGAACCAACAGCGTACCGACGTTATCCACCAGCAGCACCAGTAGCGTCACTGCGACAAGCCCTCGGTAGGGCTTCAAAAACCTCATTAACAGTCGCACGACTCCCCCTCACGTTGATTCTCCGACTGATCTTCGGCTGCCACCTGCCGCTTAAATGCCTCGCACTCGTCGCCCAGGACTTGGGAGAATTTGCCAATCAAGCGCATAATCTCGCGCTGCTCACATGGCTCGAGGGCATCGAAGGCTCTCTGCTCGGCCCCTTGCGCCGGCATCGCATACCGTTTTGCAAATCGTCGACCCTCTTCGGTCAGGCTCACAACCTTGTTCTTGCGACTGCCTTCGGCAAACTCAAGCGTGGCGAAACCCCGCGCCGTCAAGGTTTTAATGGCCGAGCTTATAGCCTGTTTGCTATAGAACCATTCGCTTGTCAGACGACTTACAGCAATGCTGCCGCCCGCCGTGCTGGTGTCGACGAGCATCCAATAGGCGCAGTCCGAAAGACCACAGGTGCGCGCGAACTCCGAATAGATACGGTCAAGCCCGTTGAGCATCCGGTCGAAATCGACCAGGCTAACTGCATTATTCATCTCTCCCGCCATTCGATAGTCCGAGTTTTGACTAATTTGTTTTTAGATTAGTCCGAGATTTGACCATTGTCAATAAGTTCGTTATATATGGTCGGCTCTACATTGCATATCTACAGAAAAAGACCGCCGGCGCGGGGGCGGCGCCGGCGGTCACGCGAGAATAGCGATGTATTTGCCTGTTAGGCAGCGACGGCCTCGTAGACCGTGGCGCCCGCAAAGCTGTCGTGCAGGCTCTTGCCGCAGATCCACGGCAGTTCGACGACCTCACAGACCGTGTTAACCAGCTCGGAGCAGTCAGTAAAGTGGCCCTTATCGTTGAGGGCCTCGCAATCCTGAACACGCCAATATCCATCGGTGTGCGTGATGTAGTACTCGTGGTTGTCGATCGTCACAAAAGCGCGCGTCTTGGAACGCAGCAGCTTCAGAAATCCTTCGAAGTCAGTCTCGACGACATCTCCAGCCTGGAACATGATGTTACCTCCTGGCCCGGCGCCACCATGGCGCGTTGATAAACGTTGGTACTCCTTTAGTAAAACCTTTATCAGAGCTTATGCGCGCATCATTTAGGCAAGTGGTAAAAAACCGCAGGGTAGACGGGATAAAACGTTTAACCATCTCATCAGCTTCTCACATTCTTGCCGCAGTTTTATGCAAGTCGACTTTTCCGATTGGTAGCTATTGCTGTTTGGGGCCCTCTGCGCGATTACGGCTACGGCGCGACGGGTAAGAACGGAGCATCTGCAACGCCATCGCTAGGAGAACTCATGGAGACCATCGAAGCGCTCATCCATCGTCGCAGCTGCCGTAACTACAGCGATCGCCCCGTCGAAGCCGAAAAGCTCGCACGCATTATCGAGGCCGGCCAGTATGCGCCCAGCGGCATGGGACGCCAGCCGGTCACGTTCGTCGCCGTTACCGATCCCGCAACCGTCGAGCGCCTCTCGCAGCTCAACGCCCAAGTTATGGGCAGCGAGGGAGATCCCTTCTACGGCGCCAAGACCGTTGTGGTGGTGCTCGTCGACCGCAGCGTGCCCACGTGCCTGGAAGACGGCTCGCTCGCCATGGGCAACCTGCTCAATGCTGCCTATGCGCTGGGCGTTGATTCGTGCTGGATTCATCGCGCCCACGAGGTCTTCGATTCGCCCGAGGGCCTGGAGCTGCTGGCCAGCTGGGGTCTGCCCGCCGACGGAAGCCTGCGCGGCGTCGGCAACTGCATCCTGGGCTATGCCGAGGACGTGCTTCCCGAGGCCAAGCCTCGCCGCGACAACGTGGTGTATGTTCCGCCGTTCTAACGAACGGCGGACCCGTTGACGCTGCGCGGGCCGCAGTCACGCCAATCTGACGTTCAATTTCGAGGGCGCGACCAAAAGGTCAGCGCCCTCTCATTTCACGTCACCTTGTCTCAAATGCGGCCCGTTCGCTGTTGGTGCCTGACATCGAGTGAACCACTGTCTTGGGCAGCTTAAAGGCCCCGTCCCATATTTGCTGCCCCACTCGCAACTTATCTTGCCGATGGAGTTGTCGTCGTTTCGTTCGTGTGAGTCGTTTTGGCGCCGTCGCCTTGTTCGTCCTCGTTCTTTTGCGCATCGGCAATGGTGGCAGCAGCTGCGACCATACCGCGCTGGGGCGCCACACCCGTCTGGTCTTGCGCGCCTTCAACAAGCTCCGTGCCAGCATGCGCAAGTTCAGGTGATTTGAACATCGCGCCCAGACTCGCGCCGTCGCCGGCATATCCGAGCGCCGCGAGCGCGATGACGATTATCGCGGCAACGACCACGATCGGCACGTAACGATGCCAGCCTGCAGGATTGAGGCCGCTACGGCGGGCAGCACCGCGGCTAATGTAGCCGAGCGTTCCATCGTGCTTGAGCTTTGAGCCCACCACGCGCCTTCGTCCCCACAACGAGGACTCGGCCTGCATGGCCAAGCGAGCGCTTGCCGAAGGATAGCCATATTTTGTGCGCTTGAACGAGCCGTCGAACCCCGAGGCGCTTTTGCCCCACGTCCGCGAAGTCGTACGCCGGCCGACCGGCGCCGCACTTCGCTTTGTTCGGTTCGTTTTTGAAGTCTCCGCCATACTCCCCCGCACGCCGTAACACAATCGAAACAATGCTTCTTTGGACTGTATCACACGCGCCGCACGCGGTCACGGCGCCTCGCTCAGCGGTCGTTGTCCTTCAGCAGGCGCCATAAAGTCGTGCGGCTTATACCGAGCACCTCTGCCGCACGTGTCCTGTTGCCGTGAAGGTGCTGCAGAACCAACCGTGCGACATCGCGCTCGGTATCGGCCAGGGGACGCAAGATGTACAAATCGCTTTCGAGCGCCGGGGCGCCAAAGGTCGCGGTCTTGATAACGTCCTCCTGGGCAAGCACCTCTTTCGCCACGGCACGCTCCACCGTTCCAGCCCCCACTAATATATATAGTCGTTCAGAGACTTCACGCAGCTGCAGGTAATTGCGGGGCCAACGGTACGCATCGAGCGTCTCTGCCGCGGCGGCGGACAACATGGGGGCACCCGTCTTAAACATATCTGCCAGATACCCCAGATAGCGCGCAACCTTTTCCGACGCGCCGCCCTGCTCGGCAATCGCCGGCGCCACACTCACTGCACAGGCCAGACGCTCGGTTACAAAAGCAGCCTGATCGCTTTCGCCGCCGCCCGGCATATCGTTTGCCGTCAACACCACATGGCAACGAGTTGCGAGCGCCGTGTCGATCATTGCGGACACGAGCTCGCGCAGACGTTGGGGGCCAACAGCATGCCAACCGCCCATGCAAAGTGTCAGCCCCGTTTGGAATAGCGGCGATTCGGAACTTTTGAGCAGATGGCGCCAACCGCGATCCGTAAGCTCATCGAGCGCAACGGACACAAAGGGCTGATCGGCATAGGGTCCATCCAGGTACAGGCGTCTTGCAATCTGATCCTGCCCCGCGCCCAGCTCGCCCTCGAGCATAAGGGGCACCCCACGCGCATAGCTCTCCCGTACGGGGGCAGCGACCGCCGCCGCATCTTCGACGATGCCGTACGTGCTCGACTCGTAGCGAGCCTCGACTTCGTCGGCATTGAGCCACTCGATGCCCGCATGCGTGGCAGCGGCGCGCACCTCATGCGCCACGACCACCCAAAGCGCTCCGCGCTCCTTGGCCGTCGGGCGCACCGTCAAGCTCAACCGCACGCCCTCGTGGCCCATCACCAGGCGCGCCCCATCGCCCACGCGAGCGAGACGCTCGGAAACAAAAGCAGCGATATCCTGCTCGAGCGCCGCGTCACTCATAGTCGAGATCACAACGCCACCGCGCTCGTCGATTGCCAGCGCCGATGCTCCGGCTGCGGACAATGCCTCAATCAGAATCTGCAGCTTGGCATCGCTATCCATGATTTGCCCCTGTCCGCGACGACATGCAACCGCCGACGGTCGCACAACCGAATGTTTCAAAATTGAACGATATTACTCACCAAACACTATAGGGCAAAAGTCGCCGTCCTGCGAGTATATGAATTGCCCCGCATCGCCATCCTGGCGGGGCGATAAGAGCTCTTCGGGACCTATCAACCTGCGGACAAGCCATACCCGCAAGAGCTCCTATCGCTCCACCGTGAGAATGCGCTCGCCAGCACGCAACACGCAAATCAGCTACTTCTCTACCAGATTCCCAGCACGTGCTGCATTCCCAAACTCATGCACGCAATGCCAATCCAGCAGCAAAAGCCCAATGCGATAGGTTTGCCGCCCTTTTTGACCAGCTCGACGATATCGGTATTAAAACCAATAGCCGCCATGGCCATCACAATAAAAAACTTCGACAGCTCCTTGATGGGCGCCGTAATGGACGCAGGAAGCTGAAACACCGTGGTGATCACGCTCGCCAGCACAAAGAACAACACAAACATGGGAAACGCACGTTTAAGCGAGAACGTGCTTTTGGCGTCGCCGCCGGCCTTGCGCGCCAGATGCATCTGCCAGCATGCGAGAGCCAATGTAATGGGAATAATGGCCAGCGTCCTGGTAAGCTTAACCACTGTGGCGCTTTCGAGCACATTGGCGCCGGGATGCATGCTATCCCAGGCGCTCGCCGCAGCCGTTACCGACGAGGTGTCGTTGATGGCGGTGCCGGCAAACAGGCCAAAGCCCTCGTTGGTCAGCCCGAGCATGCCGCCGAGCGTCGGAAACACGAGCGCCGCGATAACGTTAAACAGGAAGATGACCGAAATGGCTTGGGCAATCTCGCGATCGTCGGCATCGATGACGGGCGCGGTCGCAGCGATGGCAGAACCGCCGCAAATCGACGAACCCACACCCACAAGCGTCGCGATCTTGCCCGGCACGTTCATGACGCGGCAGAGTACAAAGGCAATGACAAGCGAGGTCGAGATCGTCGCCACGATAATCGGCAGCGACTGGGCGCCCTTGGACAGAATCTGCGAGAGGTTCATGCCAAAGCCAAGCAGGATAACCGCGTACTGCAAGACTTTTTTAGACGTATAGGTGACACCGGCGGCGAGCTGTTCGCGGCGATTCTTGGGAAAGACAGGCGCCAGAACCATGCCAAAAAGGATGGCAAATACCGGCCCGCCGACCACCTCAATCTGTTTGCCGAGCAACGTCGCGGGGATGGCGATGATCAGGCAGAACAAGACGCCTTTCCAGCGCTCGCGTACGATATTTGCCAGTTGCATATGGGAGTCCTTCTTTCTATTTCACGTTTGCGACGGCTTATGATACGGCAATATTGAGCACAGCCCTGCGCAAATACAGACTAAGATGCCGCAATAGTTCTCGGGCAACAGCCGAATTACCCACCGCGGAGAGCTGGTTCGCGGCATAATAAACAACTGACATATGAGTTTGATAGAACAGTTGCGAGGCGCAATGGAAGAATCGATGCACGTCGGCGAGCAGGAAACGAGCCTACAGGACCAGTCCTACCACACCATTCGGCGCAAAATCGTCTACCTGGACTACAAGCCGGGCGAAAAGCTAGGCGTCAAGCAGCTTTGCGATGACCTGGATATGGGACGCACCCCTGTGCGCGAGGCGCTGGTGCGTCTGGCGCAAGAGGGTCTGGTGCGCACCGTGCCCCAAAGCGGCACCTATGTCTCGCCCATCAACCTCACCCTTGCCGAGAGTGCCTGCTACATTCGCGAGCATCTGGAAAAGCAGGTGATTGTGGAGTGCTGCGCCCGCGCCACCTCGGCAGGCATCGACCAGCTCGACCGAGCCATCGCACTGCAGGAAAAGGCCATGGCCGAGGAGGATCGCATCGGCTTCTTTTTAAGCGATAACCTCATGCACCGCATGATCTTTAGCATCGCCTGCCGCAGCACCGTGTGGTCGTGGCTCGAAGAGACCAATGCCGACCTGGAGCGCTTCCGCTGGCTGCGCGCCGCCACGCAGACACTCGACAATCAGGAGATTGTTAACGAGCACAAGCAAATCCGCCGCGCCATCGCCGGCCGCGACCCCATCGAGGCGAGCTTTTTGGTCAGCAAGCACCTGCATATGATGTTCCGCAACCAGACCGAAGTCCTGGACCAATATCCCAAGTATTTCGAGACCAGCAAGCTCCGCTAACCTGCCAAAAAGGGACAGGTTTATTTCGGCAGGTTTTACCTGGTCAAATGAAACAAGGCCCGGCTCCGCCACAACGGAGCCGGGCCTTGGTCGCCAGAACGGCGGAACAACAACTACTCCACGGTCACGCTCTTAGCGAGGTTGCGAGGCTGGTCAACGTCGCAACCGCGCAGGATGGCCACCTCGCGGGCGAGCAGCTGCAGCGGAACGCTCGCCGTGATGGGGCTGAACACGTCACGGACGGACGGCACGCGAATGATACAGTCGGCAATCTTGTTGATTTCCTCGTCGCCCTCGGTAGCAACGACGATGACCTTGGCGCCGCGAGCCTTGCACTCCATGAGGTTCGACACCGTCTTATCGTACGTTGCGCTCTTGGTTGCCACCGCGATGACAGGGAAACCCGGATCGATCAGCGCGATGGGGCCGTGCTTCATCTCGCCGGCGGCATATGCCTCGGCATGCAGGTAGCTGACCTCCTTGAGCTTAAGCGCGCCCTCATAAGAAATGGCGGCGCCCATGCCGCGACCCACGAACAGCGCGGACTGCGCGTCCTTGCACACAAGCGCGGCCTCGTGCACGGCCTCGGTCTGCGTATCCAGGATCCACTGAATCTGCTCGGCCGTATCGGAAAGCTCGCGGAACAGCATGCGCGTCTGCTTGGTGGTCAGGCGGTACTTGACCTGCGCCAGCAGCAGGGCCAAAAGCGTGAGGCTCACGACCTGACCGATGAAGCTCTTGGTCGAGGCGACTGCGATCTCCTTGTTGGCCTTGGTATAGATGACGCCGTCGCTCTCGCGCGCCACGGGGCTGCCCACCACGTTGGTGATGCCAAAGACCTTGGCGCCCTTGATACGCGCGTCACGAATGGCGGCGAGGGTATCGGCCGTCTCGCCCGATTGGGACACGGCCACGACGAGCGTCGTCGGCGTGATGATGGGGTTGCGGTAGCGGAACTCGCTAGCCGCCTCAACCTCGGTAGGAATACGAGCCCAGCCCTCAATAAGGTTCTTGGCGATGAGTCCGGCGTGGTAGCTGGTGCCGCAGGCAATCACATATACGCGGTCGATATCGTTGAGTTCCTCGAGCGAAAGGCCCAGCTCGTCGATATCGAGCTCACCGGCAGGGGTCATGCGGCCCACCAGCGTGTCGCGCACCACGCGCGGCTGCTCGTGAATCTCCTTGAGCATAAAGTCGGGATAACCGCCCTTTTCGGCCATGTCCAGGTCCCAGTCGATATGGGTGATTTTGGGCTCGATAACGTTGCCGGCCTCGTCGGTATACTCGACGCCTGCGGGCGTGAGCTTGGCAAACTGACCATCTTCGAGCACCACGACATCGCGGGTGGCATCGATAAGCGCGATCACATCGGAGGCAACGTAGGAGCCGATCTCGCCCACGCCGACCACAATCGGGGAGTCCTTGCGGGCAACGGCGATCACGCCAGGTTCGTCGGCGCACACGGCGGCCAGGCCATAGGCGCCCACCACGTGGGTGCAGGCCTCGCGCACGGAAGCCATCAGGTCGCGCGTCTCGGCACAGGCCTCTTCGATCAAGTGCGCGAAAACTTCGGTATCGGTCTCGCTCTTAAAGTGATGGCCGCGGCCCTCCAGCTCTTCGCGCAGCTCGGCGAAGTTCTCGATGATGCCGTTGTGGACGATGGCGATGCGACCATCGCAGCTGGTGTGGGGATGGGCGTTGACAACGGAAGGCTTGCCGTGAGTGGCCCAGCGGGTATGGCCGATACCGCAGGTAGCGTCGCTGTCGATATTGGAAAGCTCGCTCTCCAGGCCCGCAACCTTACCCACACGGCGGATGACGTCGAGGTGAGCCGCGGCGCCCTCGCCCACCTCGAGCGCGATGCCCGAGGAGTCATAACCGCGATATTCCATACGCTTAAGGCCCGTGACCAGAATGTTCTTTGCAATATCAGAGCCGGTGTAGCCGACAATTCCGCACATAGGATAAATCCCTTCGCTCGCGTGACTGCAAAACGCCCACGCACGACGGGCGCTGAGACGTATAACGTCCGAGTATTGTACTCACACAAACGCAAGCTGATATACCAGAAGTGGTATCTTAAACTGGATACCACTCGATGCACACACCCTACCACCACAACGGTGACAGGCACCTTTGCGGTGGTTGGCACTCCCCTAGGGACGCAGGCGGCCTTCGAGCCGATTGCCCAGGGCCGTGAGCGCCATGACAATGACGTAGTAGACCACGGCCACCACTAAAAACGGTTCAAAGGCTCGATAGGTGAGCGCCTGCACGCTCTGGGCGGCGCGCATCATATCCATCAGGCCGATGGTTGCCACCAGCGAGGAGCTCTTGAGGACCGTGATCACTTCGTTGACCAGGGCGGGGGCAATCGAGCGCATCGCCTGCGGAACGATGATCTTGCGCATCATGGGAACATAGCGAAGCCCGATGGCCCGAGCGGCATCGTACTGCCCCCGGTCAACGCCCTCGATACCACCGCGCACCGTCTCGGACACCGTCGCTGAGCCGTTGAGCCCCAGCGTAATGGCACCGGCGGCAAACATCGAAATTTTGAAGCCCGTGAGCTGCGGCGTCGCAAAGTACGCCAAAAAAAGCAACACGATGAGCGGCACGCCGCGAAAGATAGAGGTGTAGAAGTTGAGCACCGCACGTAACGGGCGACAGGGCAAAACCTTGAGCACGGCAATAAGAAAGCCCAGGACGAGTGCTATGGCCAGCGCGGCGGCCGTCACCTGACAGGTCACGACCAGGCCGCTCATAAACATCGGTATATATGGTTCTAGCAGTTCAAACTTCATCAGCATGCCCTTGGCGCGCGCCTCACCGGCTCGCTATTTTCCGGCAACCGTCGACGTACCGGAAGCGGAATAGTCGCCGTTCCACATGAAGTCGGCGCCCACATACTGCTTGATGCAGTCATCGATGGTGCCGTCCTCGAGCATCTCGCCGATGCACTCGTCAAGCGTCGCGACAAATCCGGCACCCTTCTTGGCCATCAGGCGGTACACGCCCACGTGATCGCTCGTCTCGGAGCGATCGAGCAGGCCCAGCACCAGGCCCTCATTCGCATCGCGCATGGACTGGCCCTCGGCGCCGTCACACAGGTAGGCATCGATGCGCCCGGCGAGCACCTCTTGCAGGCACTGGTCGCCACCGTCGTACGTGTGAATATCAGCATCGGGCATGACCTTGGCGATGAACTTGTTCTGCACGGTACCGGTGGTGCAGGCGATAGACTTGCCGGCGAGGTCCTCAACGCGCTTGACGGTATCGCCGCCGAGCGTGAGAACACCCACAAGCGGCTGATAGTAGCCGCGCGTGAAGTCATAGGTCTGCTCGCGCTCTTCGTTGGAGCTCATCGCCATGGTAAAGGCCTTGTCATCGCTCTGCACCGATGCAAGCGTGGCGGCAAAGTCCTGCGGCTCAAAGTCGTAAGAAAAGCCCAGGCGCGAGGCCATCTCGTCGGCAATGGCGATATCCAGGCCGACAACCTTCTGCTTGCCGTCCGACTGCGTCTCCAGATAGCGATAGGGCGCAAAGGCATCGTCGCCCACAAAGGTGAGCTTGGCGCCCTTGATATCGTCGCCCGCAACCGCGGCAGAACCGGCGGCAGAGCCCTTGTCAGCGCCACTGCCAGCGCAACCGCTCGCCGCAACCATTGCAGCACCGGCGATCAAACCCAGGAAATCACGACGAGAAACAGCGCAAGTCATACCAAAGCCTTTCAATCTACGTTCAAAGCGGCTTCCATTGTAGACACTTCACCGTTTAACGCGCAGCCCAGCCGCGCCAAAACCACCACAAAGGGGGACAGGCACCTTTGTGGTGGTTCGGGTGTCTGACAACAAGCTCCGCCGAAACGTCTCAATCTGTAACATCTGGGGCGCCGGAAGAGGGTTTGCTGTTACAGATCGAGATTTTCCGCCCGGCCCCGGCGATCTGTCTCAATCTGTAACAGGTAGGTCTTGTTTTGTCGTCCAGATGTTACAGATCGAGACAATTGAAGGGCCAGGCAACGCGACCACCGCAAAGGAGGCAGCGCGCTGCGCCACCCTTGCGGTGGTTTGGTCTGGACTCCGGTGTTTGCCCAGATAAAACCTGCCAAAATAAGCCTGCCCCTAATTGGTAGGTTTTGACACCCTGGGAACAGGCGATGCTACAATCTGACTCGTACTTGAAACGCATCAAAGGGGCCGCTATGGCAAAGGTAAAAATCAGCGACGTCGCGCGCGAGGCAGGAGTCTCGCTGGGCACGGTATCCAACGCGCTCAACCACCCCGAAAAGCTGCGCCCCGAGACCCTCAAGCTCATCAACGAGACCATCAATCGCCTTGGCTACCTGCCCAACCAAAGTGCTCGTCAGCTCGCGGGCGGCGCCACCAAGTCCTTTGGCCTGGTCCTCCCCCGTCTCGACCATGGCTTCTCGCTCCAAATTGCCAGCGGCGCCCATAACGAGGCCCGCAAGCACGGCTATGACCTGCTCATCGCCAACGCCGATAACGACGACATCCTCGAGGACCACTACCTGCGCTATTTTATGGGCACGCAGATGTCTGGCGTCATGGTTCAGCCTATGGCGTCCCCCGATTGGCACCCCGCAATGACCAAGATGCCCGTGCCGATCGTCCATCTGGACATCCACTGCTCCGAACCCGGTTACTACGTGGCCGCCGACAACGAGGCGCAAGGGCGCATTATCGCCGAGCTCGCCATCACCCGCGGCGCGCGCCATATCACCGTTGTGGGCAGAGCGGCATTTATGCAGCTCACCCTGCGCGTACTTGGCATTCATAAGGCCCTCGTCCTGCATCCCGATATCAAAATTGAGGTCATTGACGCCGGAGAATGGAATACCGCTGCCGATGGTTACAGCATCGGCGCTCAGATTGCCGAGCGCTCTACCGGCGAGCGTCCCGATTTTGTCATCGGCCTTACCGATGTATTGGCCTCGGGCGTTATCTCGGCGTTGACCGACAAAGGCATCTCCGTCCCCGAACAGGTTCGCGTGGCCGGCTGCGACGGCAACCCGCTTGCATGGAGCGGGTCGGTCCCCCTCACCACGGTGGCACCCCCGGGCTACGAGATTGGCCGCAAGGGTGTCCAGCTGCTCATGGAGCAAATCGAGAACAAGGCACCGGCAAAAACCAAGCACATCCGCATTGGTTCCGCAGCGAGAACCGTTACTGCGGTCACAGCCGCCGAGGACATCAACCGTCAGGAACTCGTGCGGCCGTTCCTCTTGGAGCGCGCCAGTACCCAGGCGAGCAGCCAAGCCGAAGCCACCGCCATCAACCTCGGCGCGTATCTATAGCACGTCGGCCAGTATGCCAAAACGCCGCTCAAGCAAAAGAGGCCCGACCATTGCCGGACCTCTTTTGCTTGAGCGCAAAGACGGCCAATTGCTCGTTTCAGCTCCGCAATTGTCTAGCGCACGGCCTTGACCGCCGCCGTCAGATCGAACAACGTATCGAGCACGGCCTCGCAGCCATCCACCACGTCCTGCGGCAGCGGCACGATATCGGGAACGGCAAAGACATGGCAGCCGGCCGTGATGCCCGAGACGCAGCCGTTGCGCGAATCCTCGACCACGGCACATTCCTCGGGAGCGAAGCCCGCGCGCTCGCAGGCAAGCAGGTACATCTCGGGGTTGGGCTTGCCGTGCACGACGTCCTCGCCACAGGTCACCGTTTCAAACTTGTCAAAGAGGCCGACCATCTTAAGGTTGCGCTCCGCCGTAACGTGGCGCGACGACGTCGCAAGGCCCACGTGATAGCCCGCAGCCAGCAGCTCGTCTAGACACTCGGCGGCGCCGGCCTTAAGCTCCAGTTCGGTCTTGACTATCTCGTCGCGAATCTCCTTGTGGCGGACATAGATCGCCTCGGCGGTTTCGCGACTACCGTAATGTTCATCAAGAATGTCCATGACATCGGGCAGCGTGCGGCCGATAAACTGATGGATCAGAGCATCATCAATCGCGATCCCCAGCTCGGCAGCGCCCGCCTTCCATGCCTTGATGCCTAAACGCTCGGTATCGACCAGCGTTCCGTCCATGTCAAAAATAACAGCCTTGATCATATCGGCCCCCTCACCGGATTGCATTACTGCCACTCTACCGCACTTTACAAACTTGTATATAACGTATATAGCATATTGCACTTTCGTTACATAAGCGGAAGTCTTATGACAGGCAGCTCGGTAGGATTATAGTTTTTGACCGAGTACTCAATGGTAAGGATCGTTTCATGCTTTCAGACACTACTGCACCTGCAGAGGAGCTTCAGGACAAACTCGCGACGCTCGAGCAGTTGCTTTTGGCATACGGACGCGTCGCCATCGGCTTTTCCGGTGGCGTCGACAGCAGCTTTTTGGCCGCGGTCTGCGCCCGTATCATGCCCGCTAGCACGCTTCTCGTTCACCTCACCACGCCGCTCATCGGCACGCCCGAGCAGGCTTCATTTGAGCGATCCGTTGACGTACAAGCCAGTGAGGAGCCGCATTTTAAGCTCCCCGTACTCAATCTTTCGGTCGATCAGCTGCAGCTCCCCCAAGTAGCTTGCAACGACGCCAATCGCTGCTACCACTGCAAGCACGCCGGCTTTATCGCCATCGTGAACCACGCCAAGTCACTCGGCTTTCCCACCGTCATCGATGGCAGCAATGCAAGCGATCGCGGTGACTACCGCCCTGGCATGCGCGCGGCAGAAGAGCTCGGTGTACGCTCCCCTCTTATGGAGGTCGGCTTTACCAAGGACGAAGAGCGCAAGCTGCTGCGCGCATGGGGCTATCCCGTCTGGAACCTGCCGGCGGGAGCCTGCCTTGCCACCCGCGTCCCCACGGGCGAGGAGCTTACGCGCGAGAAGGTCGATTTAATCCGCACCTGCGAGGATTACCTGCACGATCTTGGCCTGGCGCAGATTCGCGCGCGCTTGGTCGGCGGCTGTATGCATATCGAAGCCGCTCCCGCAGATGTCACCAAGATTGCCGCCCTCGGCGGTAGCGCCGTCGACGACGAGGGCAAGACCCCGCTGCCCGCCACCATCGAGTCCGCACTGCACGAGCTGGGCTGCGACCACGTCTCCCCCGAGGTCACCCCCTACATCCACGGCAACATGAACCTTTAGGTTACACCGTTTTACAAACGGCGTAACTGCTCGGCGCTGCGCAGGCTCCGGGCACGGCAATCTGACGTTCAACTTCACGGGCGCGACCAAAAGGTCAGCGCCCGCTTGTTTCACGTCACCTTACCGCACCCGGGGTCTGCTCGCTCGCATATGCTCAACCTGGACTGCGTTAACTGACCTACCAAAAAGGGACAGGTTTATTTTGGCAGGTTTTATCTGGGGAAATATCGCGAGGCAGTCACCCCTCTAGCACCCATCTACTTCGAGAGACACAAGAGGGGCGACTCGGCTGCATCTACTTCTTCCGATAGCGGCGGTTGCGGCTCGTCGATGAGCCCATTACTTCGATGAGCCCTTTATCCGCCATTTTTGGCAGATGGTAGCGGACGGACGAAATTTTGACCCCCGATGCAACCGCTATTTCTCGCGCCGTCATATCCACTTCGGCGCTGAGAGCCTCCAGGATCCTATCCGCTGTCGAAGCTGACGATTCTCTGCTCATATCGATAATCTCAAACGTGTCTTTGCCACATTTTGACAGGACATGTTTATCGACAAGATCCCCGCAGATCAGGCGAATGTCATCCGAATCCCACTTCAGGGCCTCTCGTATTTTTTGAACATCGCATACGCACCCATGCTCCCGCATAAACATGAGCAATGTTTCCTCACGATCCGTCAGCTCGGTGCCCACATGGCTCTGAATCCACGTGCGGTTTTCAGCAAGCTCCGCCCCGTGCCGGGAAAGCAGCACCGTAAACGAATCGGCCTTAACGATAAATTTCGGCCTTCCAAGCGAACGAGACTCCATCTCGCGAATCATAGCCGGGATACCAGATCCCTGGCTTTCTGCAACGGCCCCCTCGGCATGCTCCAACGGCGTCGCCCCCATTAGGCTCATGAGCTTTGGGTTTCGGCAGCGCGATTCCCCGTCTGCAAGATTGTCCACCGTCTTTCCGCCCCAAAGCCCACCGGGGTTTTTGATCTCTATTCTGTCTGGATAGATATCGACACTCACGGCCTGCCCCACAAACATGGGCGAATATTCTCGATGGATGCAGGCATTTGCCAAGGCCTCGCGCAAAACCTCCTGGGGAACTTCCCAATCCTCCCTTCTACCAGCGCCTTGCACTATCGCCGCTTTGCGCAAGTTCCGTCCAATCGCGGCAAGGGCATCTTCGATGCAAGCCGGAATCGGGCCATCGCACAACTGGCGGTCAATAAACCGGGGTTGCCCGGGTGCAGATTTTTCCACATCGGAATGAACGGCGACATCGATCATGAGTTTGGGATAGAACTGCTGGGGGTAAATTCCCGCCGACAGAAGCCCTGCGAGCTTCACCGCACCATCCTTTGTAGTGATATTGAGTCTGACCAGCTGCTTTTCCAGCGTATCGGCCCCGCGCAAAACGCGGGGGGTCTGCAGCCGGCGATTTGCGATAATAGACCGCACGACATCTGGATCCAAATCCTCGACTGTTGCTTCCGAAACCACCGTGCCGTCTGCATCGCTCGGAAGCAACGCACTCTGCAGCTCATATAGCTCAGCGGGTGACATCTTGATATCTTTATCATCCACGCGCTTGTAGCTACCGTTCTGTACGCCGCGCGCGCCGATATAGCAAGGCTTCGCTTTAAGCTCAAGTTCAAAGATGCGCACCAGAAGCACCTGGAGCCCGTCGACCTCGCCTCGATCAAGCTCGTACCGCGGCGCATGGGTCACCACTGCTGCTGAGCCTCCGTCTCCGATACCCGAAACAAACTGATCGCGCACCCTATCGATAGCAAAGTTAGCCGAAGGAACAAACCCTTCGGCTTCGTTTAGGCCCAAAATAATGAGCCCACCCGCAGTGTTCGCAAAAGCGCTCACTGTCTCCCATACGTCTGCGCTCAATTTATTCGTGCAGGCTTTAACTTCTACCGATGCGTCATCAGTCCCCCGCCTGCGAAGGCGCTCAACGATAAGGCCAAGAGGTTCATCCAGCAGCATTGGCATTCCGTCTCTCTAAAACGATAGATTTATCTCTCTAAAGTATAGTATATCTCTCTAACTTTAGAGAGATAAGCACCCTATTTTAGAGAGAAATTTAGAAAGATGTATCGAATTCACCGCTAGATTGCCTAATGTTATTTCTTTAACTGGCTTTCTCTTTAGAGAGACATTTAGAGAGACGAGCGCGACCTCTCTAATCATGGGCTCCACTCTTTAAGGCGCACACTTCCTAACCGTGCCCTAAGTTGCGGTGAAATAGTCCCCGATTAACCCGCCAAAAAGGGATAGATTTATTTTGGCAGGTTTTATCTGGGGAAACGCCGACTGATTCCATGTATACAACCGCCGCAGCTCCATATGCGGCAAATGAATCAGTAACGTCTATCCCAAATCTTGAGTATTTGTTCGATAGAACGGCCCCTGCCGGCTCCTGCTAGACTGGTAGATTCCCAACCGTCCATCCAGGAGCCGCAATGTCGCGCAAGTCCGCCTACAAGCAAGTACTTTCCATCGGCACCGCCGTGGTGCTGGGGTTTGCGTTGTTCACAGGGTCGCTCGACGGAGCGCCCAAGTTGTTGTCGCCGCAAAGCGATGAGCAGGCGACAGCTCTGGCCGAAAAACAAAACGAGAGTCCCAGCCGCACCGATGACGAGGCGGACCTGGTTGCCCAGCTCGAATCGGGAACAGCGAGCTCCTCGGACTCTCAAAATAGCCGAGACTCTGGCGATGGCTCCGATTCCGCCGCAACCGACACCGGTGACGACGCCTCCGCGGACAGTGCCGCCACCCCCATCGACGAGGTGGAAAACCCCGACCTCAACCGCGCCCGCGGTGTTTATCTCAGCAGCATTCCCGACTACGCCGGCAACCCCTATGTCGCCCTTCGCGCCGACAGCACGCACCCGCTCGGCACGCCGTCATTCACACTCGATGAATACGAACGCGCTGCAGAAGAGGGCTGCTTTAAGAAGTTCTCCAAGCTCGACAGCTTGGGCCGCACTCGCAAGGCGCTCGCTTGCGTAGGCCCCGAGTCGCTCGGACAGGGAAAGCGCGGCGATATCTCGCGTATCCATCCTGCCGGTTGGCAGCAGCAGCGCTACGACTTTATTCCAGGCCAAAGCCTCTACAACCGCTGCCACCTTATCGCCTGGTCGCTCTGCGGCGAAAACGCCAATCGCAAGAATCTCCTCACCGGCACGCGTTATCTCAACGAAACGGGCATGCTGCCGTTTGAAGAGCAGGTTCTTAACTACATCCGCGACACGGGCAACCATGTGCTCTACCGCGTCACGCCCATGTACAACGAAGAGGAACTCGTCTGTCGTGGCGTACGCCTTGAGGCGCAATCGATCGAGGACCACGGCAAGACCCTGTGCTTCCACGTGTACTGCTACAACCTGCAGCCGCACGTGCAGATCGACTACGCCACCGGCCGCAACCAGTCATCCGGAGACTAGTGCCGACCGCGCCGCCCGTAACCCAAAAATGATCCGTTTTCCTCCGTCCCCCAGGGATCAAAAAAGGCCGCCCTGGATTGCCCAGAGCGGCCCTTTCATCGGCATGTATGTTACAGACAACGCCACACGCTACTTGGCGCGGCCCTCCTCATAGCGCTCGACCAGCTTGGCCTGAACGTCATAGGGTACCTGCTCATAGCCCGCCGGCTTCATGGTAAAGTCGCCCGTGCCGCGCGTGATAGAGCGCAGACGCGTCGAGTAATCCGTCAGCTCGGCGAGAGGCGCCTGGGCAATGACCACGGTGTCGCCGCGCTCATCGGTCTCCATGCCCGTCACGCGACCGCGCGAGGCCGAGATGTCGCCCATCACGGCGCCGGCGTAGCTCTCGGGGATAGTCACCGTGATTTCCTCGATGGGCTCCAGCACCACCGGGTCGGCATCGGCGCATGCCTTGCGCAGACCGATGCGAGCCGCCGCGCGAAACGCCATCTCGTTGGAGTCGACGCTGTGATACGAACCGTCGTACACAGCCACGCGAATGCCCGTAAGCGGGTAGCCGGCAATGATGCCGTCCTTCATGGTCTCCTGAACGCCCTTGTCCACGGCGGGAATGAGCGAACGCGGAATGCGACCGCCCACGACCTCGTCTACAAACTCATAACCATCGCTCGTGCCGTCGGGCCCAATGAGCGGCTCAACGCGCAGCCAGCAGTCACCATACTGGCCGGCGCCGCCGGTCTGCTTCTTGTGGCGGCCCTGGGCACTTGCCGTGCGGCGAATGGTCTCACGATACGGAATGCGGATCGGCACACTCTTGGCCACGACCTTGGTACGGTCCTCAAGGCGATTGAGCAGGACCGAAACCTGTGCCTCGCCCACCGCCGAAATGATGGTCTGGCCGGTCTCCTCGTCGCGGTCGATGCTCATGGTCGGATCGGCCTTGCAGGCCTTCTCGATAAACGTGTAGAGCTTCTCTTCGTCGCCGCGATTCTCGGCCTCAATGGCGATGCGATACTGCGAGTTGGGGAACTTAAACGCCGCAGCCTCGACCTTGCCGGTAATCGAGAGCGTATCGCCCGTCTCGGCCGCCAGCTTGGGCGCCACGATGATATCGCCGGCATAAGCGTGGCCGACCTCGGTCATGTCACGGCCGCACATCACATACAGGTGGGCCAGACGCTCACCCTTGCGCGTGCGCGCATTAATCAGCTCGAGGCCCGGCTCAAGCGTACCCGTCAGCACCTTGATAAAGCTGATGCGACCCTGCTGCGGATCGGCCAGGGTCTTAAACACAAACGCCACCGGGCGGTCATCGTCACTCGAGATCTTAAGCGAATCGCCGTCGATGAGCGGCATCTCGCCGTAGTCCGTCGGTGCCGGGAAGTACGTGGCGATGTCGTCCATCAGCGAGTTGACGCCCTGCTCCTTAATGCAATCGCCCGCAAAGACCGGCACAAAGATGCGCTCGGCGATCGCCTTCGACAGCAGGCCTTCGAGCTCCTCCTGCGTCAGCGTCTCCTCGCCTTCCAAGTACTTCATCATCAGATCGTCGTCAGCCTCGGCCACCAGCTCGCACAGATGGTCATGGGCTTCCTCAGCCTGGGCACGATACTCCTCGGGAATCTCCGACTCAGTGGCTTCGGCGCCGTTGCAATGGCGCGCCTTCATGCGCACCAGGTCGATGATGCCGTCAAAGTCCTCGCCCTCGCCCCAGGGAAGGGTCACGGCGCCCAGGCGCGTGCCAAAGCGCTCCTGCAGCAGGTTCATCGTGGTCGTAAAGCTGGCCTCAGAGCGCGACAGGCGGTTCACGAACACCGCACGCGCCAGGCGCAGGTCCTCGGCGGCATACCAGAGCTTAACCGTCGTAGGCTGCGGGCCGGCCTCGGCGTCGACCACAAACAGAGCCGTCTCGCAGACGCTCATCGCGGCAAAGGCGTCGCCGATAAAATCGGGGTAGCACGGGGCATCGAGCACATTGATGCGCGCGCCCTTCCAGTCGATCGGCGCAATGGTCGTCGAGATGGAAAACGCACGCTTGACCTCTTCGGGGTCATAGTCGAGCGTGGGCTTGGTGCCGTCGTGGCCGCCCAGGCGGGCGGTCTTGCCGGAAAGGTGGAGCATGGCCTCGGCGAGTGAAGTCTTGCCCACCCCGCCTTGGCCTACGAGCACCACGTTCCTTACATTACCGGTCTTGGGAGCACCCATGATGACCTCCTTGCAGGGCCGCGCGCAATGCGCGACGCCAACGGGGAGAGTTCGCGGTCGGTGCCGTCCCGGGAGCAGCATGGTCGGCAGCCGAGCCGACTCACCCTCCAAATGTCCTATGCCACCACCCTACCCTCACGGGCGACCGTCCATGCACACCTTTCGGCACACGTATGAATACGGGCGGCGAGAGGAAGGAGAACGTATACGAGGCAATTATTGGACCCCGCCGATGCAAATTAAAGTGCCGCCGCAGGCCGTAAAACCTGCGGCGGCTTCGCCTCAATCAATAGTTGAGTAAAAAGCTGAGCCTACCCCTCGATACGACTCAAGAACTCACGGGTACGTTGCTCACGAGGGTGATCGATAACCTGCTCGGCAGGGCCCTCCTCGACAATGCGACCTCCGTCCATAAAGACAACGCGGTCGGCAACATCGCGCGCAAACTGCATCGCGTGGGTCACGATCACCATCGTCATATTCTGCGCGGCAAGGTCTTTAATGACGCGCAGCACCTCGGCCGTTAGCTCGGGATCGAGCGCCGAGGTCGGCTCGTCAAAGAACAAGATCTCCGGGTCGAGCGCCAAGGCGCGGGCGATGCTCACGCGCTGTTGCTGACCGCCCGAAAGCTCACATGGCACCTTGTTCTCGTTGCCCGTAAGCCCCATCTGCGCGATCAGCTCACGCGCACGTGCTTCGGCCTGCTCGCGCGGACGCTTGAGTACGCGAATCGGAGCATCGGTGATGTTTTTCATCACCGTATAGTGCGGAAACAGATTGTAGTTCTGAAACACCAGGCCAAATCGCGAACGCGCCCGCTTGGGCACGTCGCCTTTCGCATATACCGCACCCGACCCCGCGTCCGTCGCAACGGCAAGGTCGCCAAACGAGAGCGAGCCTCCGTCAAGTGTCTCGAGCAGTGTGGCACAGCGCAGAAGTGTGGACTTACCGCCGCCTGAAGGCCCGATAATCGCTACGACCTCGCCACGCTTTACCTCGAGCGAGATATCCTTGAGCACCTCATTGCCACCAAACGCCTTACGCGCGTTCGATATTTTCATTACCGAATTAATCATGGTAGTAATCCAATTTTGTCTCGGCGGCGCCCAGCAGCATCTCGACGACGAAGTTAAAGACCCAGTAAATCAGCGCCGCGATCGCAAACGGCACCATGCTCACCTGCGAGGCAACCAGCGCCTTAGCCGTCGAGAACATCTCCCCCACGCCGATGGCAAACGCCAGCGACGTGTCCTTGACCAGCGTGATGATCTCGTTGCCCATCGCCGGCAGAATACGCTTGACGACTTGCGGCATCACAATGTACAAAAATGTCTGCAGACGCGAATAGCCCAGCACCTCGGCTGCCTCGTATTGACCGCGCGGAATGGACTGCAGGCCCGAGCGATAGATTTCGGCAAAGTAGCCGGCGTAGTTGATGATGAACGCCACAACGCACGCCGTCCACTTGGAATCGGGCGTAAGCGAAATGCCGAACACGTAGTACGGGGCAAAGTAGATGGCAAACATCTGCAGCATGAGCGGCGTACCGCGCATGACCGAAATGTAGATGCGCGCAATCCAGCGCAGCGGCGCGACCTTGCTCATGCGCATAAACGCCACGGGGATTCCCAGCGGAATCGACCCGAGCAGCGTCAGCACAAACAGCTGCAAACTGACCAAGAACCCCTGGCCAAGCATCTGCATCATGATCTGAATAGACAACCCAAGCTCTCTTTCACAACAACAGAACAGCGAACCCAATGCTATAGCAGGTTTTCCAGGTGCCCGAGTTTGCCGTGAAAGAGGAACGCCGCGTACTAAATGTACGCAAGCGACGGTTTGAACGGCAAAATCGGGTGCCTGGGAAAGCCGCTATTTGAGCACCCAATTATCGAAGGATAGACCATAGCTTGAATACTTGTCGCAGAGGTCCTTGACCGTACCGTCCTCATAGAGCGCTTTGAGCGACTCGGTCACGGCGTCGGCCGACTTGGTGTCGCCCTTCTTAAAGCCGACGGCGTAGTGCTCGCTGGACAGCGGCTCATCAAGCTGCGTATAGGCATCGGGCTTGGCGGCAAGCTGATACTGGGCAATCGAAAGGTCACAAGCCACGGCGTCGACCGCGCCGCTCTCGAGCTGCATAAAGGCCGTGTTGTACTCGCCGATGGTATCGAGCGTGGCAAACGTCGCCGCCAGATCCTTCTGGTCACCCTCGAGCGCATCCTGAGCGGCGGAATCGGTCTGGGTAATCACGGTCTTTCCAGCAAGATCGTCCCAGCTCTTGATACCCGCATCCTTCTTGACCACCAGCACCTGCTCGTTGAGCATGTACGGCTCGGAGAACGTGTAGTCGTCCTCGCGGCCCTCCATGGTAAAGCCGTTCCAGATGCAGTTGATGGCGCCGGAGTTGAGCAGCGTGTCCTTGGCGTCCCAATCGATGGCCTCGTAGTCGACATCCCAGCCCTGCTTATCGGCAACGGCCTTGGCAAGGTCAAGGTCAAAGCCGGTGTACTCGCCGTCGTCGCCCACAAAACCGTACGGAGGATAGGACTTATCAAAGCCCACCACAAGCTTCTTGGACTCTGCAGCGCCCTTCACATCCTTGGCCGCGGCAGAGCCAGCAGCGGAGCCCTTGCCGGCACCACCGCCGCAGCCGACAAGACCAAGGCCAAGCACCGTGGCAAACGAGCCGGCTAGACCAACAAACTGACGACGAGACATATCGGTATTCATGGTATTCCCCCTTGGTGGCACTTTAGTTAAGTAAAGTGAGTCATGTAACGTTCAGAATCATACACTTTAGCGTGATAGAGCACAAGGCGAGTTTGCCCGCCGCGTGTGGGGTGTGGGGGTTAAGTTTCCTGCTCTACAGTCCTGCTCACGACGGAGGCCACATTAAGTGGCCTCCTGTTCGTGCGGAACTCGCGATAAACTTAACCCCCACACCCCTCACGCGGCAGGCAACCGTCGTTGGGCTTATCACTGACACGAATAAACCGCTTGCATATCGTCTGCTGGCTTGGCACGGTACAATACTTGCAGCTTTAATTCATGAATTAGTGGAGTTATTGATGGCAGAATCTCGTGCGGAGCGTAGGGCTCGTCGTGCTTTGGTGGAGGCGGCTGAGGGGTCGAAGGAGGAGAAATCTTCTACGAAATCCAAGTCTTCTAAAGCTGCAAAAAGCAAATCGGCCAAGGGCGAGGCTAAGACCAAGCGTCCCGGTTCTCGTCGGAGTGGGGATAAGGCATCTCAGACTCGTTCCAAGCGCCCGCATAATAATTCGGTTCCGTCTGCGCGTAAGGCTGTGGATCCCAAGTCTCCCTGTTCCATCATGAAAGCCTGCGGTGGGTGCACGACGCTCAATCGTCCTTATAAGAAGCAGCTGGCGGCCAAGCAGGCTGCTATGGAGGAGCTTTTTGCTGCTCTTTGCGAGCGCGAGGGTATTAGCGTCGACCCCATTCGCGGTATGGGCGTCACCCTGGGCGACCCGGGCAAATATCCTGCGCCGCGCGGGTTTCGCCATAAGGCCGCCACTCCCTTTGCCCCTGGTAGAGAGGGCGCTGTCCGCTGCGGCTTTTTTGAGCGCGGCACGCACAGAATCGTTGCCGTTCCCGAATGCCCCGTTGAGGCACCGGGCGCCCGACAGATTCTTAACGGCATCGCGCGTGAAGCTGAGCGCCTGCACATTCCCGCCTTTAACGAGGACAAGCACCTGGGCTTGCTTCGCTATGCCGTCGTTCGCTGCGGCTGGCGCACCAACCAGATCATGGTCACCCTCGTGACCGCCCAGCGCGACCTGCCGCATGCACAGGATTTCTTTGAGGCCGTCGCTGCACTCGATCCGCGCATCGTCACCGTCGCCCAAAACATCAACGGACGCCCCGGCAATGCCATCCTCGGCGAGGAAACCCGTATTGCATATGGCGCCGAGTGTATGCGCGACCAGCTACTCGGCTGCGAGTTCGACATCTCCCCCACCGCGTTCTACCAGACCAACCCGCAGCAGACCGAGCTGCTCTACCAGCTCGCTATCGACGGCATGGATCTGCACCAGGGCGATGTGCTTATGGATGCTTACTGCGGCAGCGGCACCATCGGTCTTTGCGCAGCTAAAGAAGCCCAGAACAAGGGTATCGGCATCATGCTGCTCGGCGTGGAGCGCAACCCGGCGGGCATTGCCGACGCGCGCCGCAATGCCGAGCTCAACGGCCTCACCCGCAGCGCCTGGTTTATGGCCGACGATGCCACCGATTACATCCTAGATGCCGCCGACAACAACGAGCGCGTCGATGTCCTTTCCATCGACCCGCCGCGCGCCGGCTCCACCCCCGAGTTCCTCGAAGCCGCCTGCGCACTTAAGCCGCGCCGCATCACCTATATCAGCTGCAACCCCGTGACCCAAGAGCGCGACCTGCACCAGCTCCTCGACGGAGGCTATCGCCTGCTCAAGATCACGCCCGTCGACATGTTCCCCCACACCGACCATACCGAAACCGTAGCGGTCCTCGAACGCCGCTAACCAACCTCAGTAGATTTTTGGGGCAAGAAGGGGAGGGCGGCCCGCCTGGACCGCCCCCTTCGCTTGGTTTATAAACTCCGCTACATCCCCTTGCGCAGATCGCACACGCCGGCTGCCGCCATCTCGCGCAGCAGCGTCTCGCGATCGCGCGTCACGATCAGGTCCAGCGGGAAGTGAATCTCGTCGAGCATCTTGCGCGCGTGATCGAGCTTGCCAATGGCCATGCCAATGTGGGCATCGGTCGACACGCCGATGCCCACGCCCAGCTCGGCGCAGCGCTCGGCAATCTTGCGGCATACGGCCCAATGCTCAGTGTCGACACCGTGTTCAAGACTATGGTTGTTAATCTCGATAATCTTGTGCTTGGCCTTAGCTGCCAACAGCACCTCGTCGATATCGAACGGCACACCCGAACGCCCCGTGTGACCCAGCATGAACACCTTGGGGTGCTCCAGGGCATTGATATACATCTCGGTCGCCTGGGCCAGCGTCGCGCCCTCAGCAATCTGCGGATTATGCACGCTTGCAACCAAATAATCCAAATTACGCGTAACCAAATCGAACAGCGAATGCTGACGGCTGTACGAATCGCCGGCAATATCGAGCGTGACAGGAGTGTCCTCGCCAAACAGGCTTCCGTCCAGCGAAACGATATCGGCCTCGGCACCACGCAGCACCAGCACGCCGCTCCAAATGCGCGGCCAGATATCCTGGTTGATAAAGAACTGGAAACTGCGCAGGTCATTAGGGCAAGCCGTAACCATAGAGCTTAGATGGTCGGCAGATCCGAGCACCTGCAGGCCACGCTCTGCCGCCCAGTACACATTCTCCTCAATGGTCGAATATGCATGCGCAGAGAACATCGTATGGGTATGAATGTCACAAGAAAGCAGGTAGGGCATCAGGTCTCCTTATCTGGCACGGCCGTCGCTTATATTCATTGTACGCATAGCCTTCGATGGTCGTAAAACCACTCCATCCCAAAGACACAACGTCCATGACAACGGGGTCCGGCTTAACACCAAACCCCGTTTCACGTAAAACATTGCAGGCAGAGCGCTCTACTTTTAACGATACTCGTCCGCCAACTGTTTCCAAGCGGGTAGCGAATTGATGATCGTTTCGTAACTCACGCAATAGCCCAGACGGAACCAGCCCGGCATGCCAAAGCTGTCCGAGGGTACTGCGAGCAGTTCGTACTTCTTCGCGCGCTCGCAGAAGGCGTTCGCATCGGGCTCCAGCGCTTTCACCCATAGGTAAAAAGCACCATCCGGCTCAACATAGGTGTAGCCGTACTCCGTCAGTGCGTCGGTAAGCGCGGTGCGGTTGCGCGCATAGGCCGCAACATCGCTCGGCTCATCAATGCAGTCGATGATCACACGCTGGAAGAGGGCCGGTGCGCACACGAAGCCCAGCGTGCGGGCGGCACCGGCAACGGCCGGCATAAGGCGAGCAGCCTGCGGATTGGTATTGGGGACCAAGATCCAACCCACGCGCTCACCAGGCAGCGATAGCGACTTAGAATACGAGTAGCACACCACGGTGTTCTCGTAGATCGAGGGCACCCAAGGCACCTCGGCGCCGTACACGATCTCGCGGTACGGCTCATCCGAGATGAGCATAATCGGATTCTCGGGGTCGCGTTTGGCGTTGGCCTCGCGCAGAACATTGGCCAGTCGCGTCAGCGTGTCGCGCGTGTACACGGCACCCGTGGGGTTATTCGGCGAATCGATAATGACAGCCGCCGTCTTATCGCTGATTGCCTTGAGCACGTTGTCCACGCTCAGCTGGAACGTGTCTTCATCGGCGAGTGCCTCAACACACGTGCAGCCGGCCTTCTCAATCCACACGCGATACTCCGGAAAGTACGGGGCGATAACAATAACCTCGTCGCCCGGGTTCGTAACGGCGTTGAGCGTGCAGGTGAGCGATGCCGCGGCGCCAACCGTCATAAAGACATCCTTGCCCTCATAGCTCGTGCCAAAGCGGCGGTTGAGCGATTCGGCGACGGCTGCTCGACATTGCGGCAGGCCCGGTGCGGGGGTGTAGCCGTGCAGCTGGTCACTCGGCAGCTCTAAGGCCTTCTTAATGGACTCCGCCACGGCAGCGGGCGCCGGAACACTCGGGTTGCCCAACGAAAAATCGAATACGTTCTCCGCACCGATCTGCGCCTTGCGCTCAAGACCATAGCTAAAGATCTCGCGGATGATGGAGCTTTCCGCACCACGAGCATACATAGTTTCGTTGATCATCTGTTCCCCTTTCGCATAGGCGCTATTGTACGCTTTAGCCGAGCAAAGTGCCGCAGCAATGTGGCCCAAAATTTATCGGCTTCACCAGTAAGCGCCGGGCAGCCTCCATATCGCTCAATAGAAAAAGCCTCCGCAGGTTTCCCCGCGGAGGCTTTTGTTACAAGGGCTATTTGTCGTCGTCGGTGTCGGCACCGGCATTGACGGCACAGTCATCGCCGGCATCATCGGATGCGGCTTCGGCATCCTCCTGCATGGCCGCCTGCGCAAATGCCGCGGCATCAGCCGCCAGCTCTTCCTCGCTCATACGAGGCATGCGCTTTTTGGTCGGCATGCCGGCCGCCTTGGCGTTGCGTTCCTCCTTGGCCGCCAGGATATCGCCCTCGCGCTCAAGGTAGGCATCCCACTCGTTGTCGAGCAGGGCATTCACGGCGTCGCCTTCGACGGTCTCGCGCTCAAGCAGCACCTTGGCCATCAGATCGAGCTGATCGCGGCGGGCATCCAGAATCTCGACCGCGCGACGATGGGCCTCACGCATAATGCGCTGGACCTCGATGTCGATGCGGCGAGCCGTCTCCTCGGAGTAATCCTGGTGATCGGCGTAATCACGACCAAGGAACACCTGATGTTGTGCCTCGCCAAACACTTGCGTGCCCAGCTCCTCGCTCATGCCCAGACGCGTAACCATCTCGCGCGCCATCTTGGTCGCACGCTCCAGGTCGTTGCTCGCGCCCGACGTGATGTCGTCACACATGAGCTCCTCGGCAACGCGGCCACCCAAGAACACGGCAAGCTCGTCAAGCATCTCGTTCTTGGTCTTGAGGAAGTGATCCTCCTGCGGAAGCTGCAGCGTGTAGCCCAGAGCCTGACCGCGGCTGACAATCGAAATCTTGTGGACCGGATCGGAGTGCTCCAAGATGTGACCCACCAGGGCATGGCCGCTCTCATGGTAGGCAATCGTGGTGCGCTCGGCTTCGGTCATCACACGACCCTTGCGTTGCGGTCCGGCAATCACGCGCTCCATCGACTCCTCGACCTCGTCCATCGAGATCACGGAACGATGACGGCGAGCGGCCAGCAGCGCAGACTCGTTGAGCAGGTTCGCCAAATCGGCACCGGTAAAGCCAACGGTCATCTGGGCGAGCTTCTCAAACTTAACGTCCTCGTCCATCGGCTTGTTCTCGGCATGCACGCGCAAGATCTGCTCGCGGCCCTTTACGTCCGGACGGTCGACCGTGACCTGGCGGTCAAAACGACCGGGGCGCAGCAATGCCGGGTCCAGAATATCGGGACGGTTGGTTGCGGCGATCAGGATGACCGACTCGCTTTCCTCAAAACCGTCCATCTCGACCAGCAGCTGGTTGAGCGTCTGCTCGCGCTCGTCGTGGCCGCCGCCCAGACCGGCTCCGCGCTGACGTCCCACGGCATCGATTTCATCAATAAAGATGATCGACGGAGCCTGGGACTTGGCCTCCTTAAAGAGGTCGCGCACGCGGCTGGCGCCGACGCCCACGAACATCTCGACAAAGTCAGAACCCGAGATGCTAAAGAACGGCACGCCCGCCTCGCCGGCAACGGCCTTAGCCAACAGCGTCTTACCGGTACCCGGAGGGCCCACTAGCAAAACGCCGCGCGGAATCTTGGCGCCCAGTTTGCGATAGCGGTCCGGATCGCTCAGGAAGTCGCGAATCTCCTCGAGCTCCTCGACGGCCTCGTCCACGCCGGCAACGTCCTCAAACTTGACCTTGGGACGCGTAGCCTCGTTGGTCTTGGCGTTGGTCTTGCCAAACTGCATATTCCTATTATTGGCGCCCATCATCTGGCGCATAAAGTAGAACATGATGGCGATCAGGGCGATCGTCGGCAGCACGCTCATCGCCAAGTCGCCCCAAAAATCGGGGTCGTTGGTGTTGACGATATACTTGGTGTCGGGGTGCTCCGCCATGAGCTCGGCAAGCGAATCGGAGCCGACATAGGTCGAGGAAAAGCTCTTGAGCTCGCTCGTGTCGCCCTTGTCCTTTTTCGTCTTCCAGTAATGACCCGCCACGCTTCCGTCTTGAACCGTATAGGTCAAATCTTTGACGCGATCCTGCTTGATGGCGCTGACCATCTCGCTCGTCGCGAGCTTAACGGTATTGCTGGAGCTGGCAAAGCCGGAGCCCATATTAAAGAAGGCATAGCCCAGAAGCGCGCAAGCCAAAAGAAAATACAGCCAGCCCGTACGCGTGGGCTTCTTGCCTCCGGGCATCCCCGGGATCTTAGGCTCCCGGGGAGTCTGGGAATTGTTATCGTTACGGTCGTCGGGCATCTTACGAATAAACCTCCGGTTTCAAAATGCCCAGATACGGAAGGTTACGATAGCGCTCGGCATAATCGAGGCCGTAGCCCACCACAAAGGCATCGGGGCAATGGGTTCCAACATACTTGGGCGTGATGGCCGAGGTACGGTTCTCAACGTCCTTCCACAGGAAGGCAGCGACCTCCAGCGAGGCAGGCTTGCGGCTCTCGAGGTTCTTCATCAGGTACTTGAGGGTCAGGCCCGAGTCCAGAATGTCCTCGACGATCAGCACGTCGCGACCACGGATGTCGATATCCAGGTCCTTAATGATACGCACGATGCCCGAAGACTTCACACCGTCGCCATAGCTCGAAACAGCCATGAAATCGATGTTGGTCGGCAGCTCAATCTTGCGCATCAGGTCGCCCATAAAGACAACAGCGCCGCGCAGAACCGCGATCAGCACCAGATCCTTGCCCGCGTAGTCGCGCGTAATCTCCTCGCCCAGGCGAGAAACGATACCGTCGATATCCTCCTGCGTAAACAGAACCTTCTCGATATCCGGATGTTGAGAAGCCATGACAACCCTTTCTTGTGCTTAATCGCCCACACACCGCCGTATGGACGCGAACTACACATTCTAGCAGCGCACGGGGTATATTTTCCAGCCCGCGCACCATCAGCGCGGGAATACCGTCAACGCCGCACAGAACAGCTGGTGCGAGGGGCTAATCTGCATCAACTACGCGAAGCAGATAGGCCACACGCGTCGCCGCCGTGCACTTAAAGCGGTCGTCCGCGCGAACTCCGACGACCCACACCACGGCACCTCCCGGCGCCGTCCTCACCATAGGCACGCCGGCGCGCTCGGAAACGAGAATGCGAGCCTCGCCTAGCAAGTCGGATACCTTCTTGCTTCGGCCACTCATCCCTAACGGGCACATCACGTCTCCCGGTGCGGGGCCGTCCACCCACAGGCGCGCCAATCGCGCCTCGGCAGGGATCTCGCCACGCGAGCCCGCCAGGATCCGCCCACTATCGCTGTCGGCAAAACCCAGGGCAGCCGCGTCTACCAAAGCCGTCACTTCCCCGGCAGCCGCAAGCTCACGGGCGCGGCGCACGATATCGCATCCCGGCTCAACGGCCATCGGCTCTGCAACCAGCATGCGTCCCCCGCCCAACGGCAAACGACCAGGCACGGTAACCCAGTCCGCGACCAGGCCCTCACGAGCTGCCGGCGCCTTAAACGCCAGCATGCCAAATTCGACGCGTGCGTCAATCCCCGCCGGAAGCGTGACCGAGCCGGCGCCCTCGGCAACGCAGGAAAGAACTCGCTCCACATGCCGCATCTCCGGACGAGCATCCGGATCGATACGTTTGATCGCCAGCCTCACGATACGCCGCGCGATTACCACCTCGGCCGCAGCAAGGCGTCTGGCATCGAGCACCAGCGCGCCCGCCGCCTCTTTGCGCAAACAGCTTCGGAACGCCTGTGCCGACAGCTGGGATAGAAACGCATCTTCGTCACCCAAGATCTCACAGGCGGCGCCAATCGTCTTGCACACGCTCGCATTACGCTGTGCCACCACTGGCATTACCCGATGGCGCACGTAGTTTCGTAGATACGAGACGTCCTCGTTGCTCTCGTCTTCACGCCACGGCTGACCATGTACCTGTAGATAGCCCACTAGCTCGCCATGAGTTAGGTCGAGCAAGGGACGCACCACGATATTCCTTCGGCGGGGAATGCTCGAAAGCCCAGCTGGACCTGACCCCTTAATGGCGTTCATCAAAAATGTTTCCGCGCGATCCGAAGATGTGTGGGCAGTGCAGATGCGCGCCGCCGTTCTCGGCGCCCCCGTCTTGGCACATAGTTCGCGAACATACCTTCGCGCCGCTGCATAACGCACCTCGCGCGCAGCCGCCTCGATATTGCCCGACTCCCCATCAAAATAAGCGTGCTCAACGCACAGCGGCAAACCATATTGTGCGCAGAGCTCGCGCACAAAGGCCTCGTCTCCGTCGGACGCCTCGCCTCGCAGATGATGGTTTACATGAAGAACATGTAGGCGCTCGCGAGCAATGGGGGCAACGCCGCGTCCATCTTGGATATCCAGCTTTGATGTGCACGCCATAAGAAGCAGTGCCGTCGAGTCCGCACCGCCTGATACCATGAGCACCACAGGAGCAGCCTGCTGCCTCATCCGGGTCTCATCAACCGTCCCAGGCGCGGCATGGTGTCCGTAATGCTGTGATACCGTTGGCATTCGCTTCCTCCTCTATTCGTCCGCACCCATTGTATCCTTTGGAATCTTATGTCTCGTCTGCACCTTCATATCCTCGGCAGCGGCTCAAAAGGCAACTGCGCGCTCATCGAGAGCCCGCAGGGGCTCATTATGGTCGATGACGGACTGTCTCGTCGCGAAACGCTCAAACGCATGGCGGAGCTCGGCCTTACGGCAGACGACGTGTCCGCCCTTGTTGTCACCCATGAGCACAGCGACCACATCAAGGGGCTTGAGGTATGGTGCAAGCATTGGAATGGCCCGGTCTTTTCCAGCAGAGGCACACTCGCATCAAAAGAAAGCCTCGCACATCTGCCTGTCGAGGAATTCGACCCAGGTGACGCCCTCTCTATTGCCGGAGTCCACATTCAAACATATTCGACATCCCACGACGTCGTTAATCCCGTCGGCTACCGGTTTGACGCTCAGGGTGATTCAATTGGCTTTGCCACCGACACCGGCGAGTTGTCGAAGCATGCCATCGATACGCTCAAGGACTGTCGCATTCTCGCACTCGAAAGCAACCACGATGTAACCATGCTGCGTCAAGGCGACTATCCTCGCTTTCTTCAGGAACGTATCCTGTCTGTAAAAGGGCATCTCTCCAACGATCAGGCCGCCGATGCCGCACGCGCGTTGGTAACCGATCGCACCGAGCAACTTATCGCGATGCACATTAGCCAAGACAACAATCGCCCAAGCCTGACCGTCAAAAGCTACGCAAGCTCCCTCGACGCAACACTCGACAACGAGCTTGGCAGCACCGCCACCCGCGTTGAGGGGCTGCATAAACTCACGATACGTCCCGCCGGGCAATATCGGCCCATGACCATACAGTAAACAGCAAAGGGGGCCGGGAATCACTTCCCAGCCCCCTTAACGCAGGCACCGATGCTAATAGCCGATAGCGTTAGTCGATGGAAATCTTCGTAACGTTCTTCTTCTCGACAATCTTAGGAACCGTAACGGTAAGGATGCCGTCAGCGTACTTTGCAGAAAGGCCCTCGCTCGAAGCATCCTTCAGGTACACACCGCGCGTCGCGCTGTACGAGCTGAACTCCTTCTGTAGGAAGTTCTTACCCTCGTTCTCCTCGTCTTCCTCGACATTCACGCTAATGGAAAGACGACCCTCATTGAGCTCGACATCGATATCGTCCTTGGCGACGCCGGTCAGATAAGCCTTGACCTCATAGCCATCGCCCTTATCCTCAACGTCAACGGGGAACGCCTTAGAAGCAATCGAGCTGTTCGCTAGGTCGCTCATATCATCAAAGAGATCAAACAACGAGCTAGCAGAGGGACGAACACCAAAAACCGAACGATAAGGAACCATGCTTGCCATGACTACCACTCCTTTAAGGGACTGCCGAGCCATCTTCTAGGTGGCAGGGACTTCTTTTGACGCTCTAATATATGCCCATCCATTTCTTATATATACATTTTGATATAAAGTTTTTTAAGTCTCTTTCTATAAGCATATCTAAGTCTGGTCGACTAAGGTTTTAACGAGGTTAAGGTTATTTGAACAGAGCCCTGAATACCAAATACGCGCCTGTCAAAACGAAGCAGGGGGCTTACAATAAGCGCATACTCGTTGTTAATGACAACCTAAGGGCATCATGGACGATCAGACCTCCGACAATTCGTTTGAGCCGCTGCAGAACGATAGTTCTGCCTATTCACAGCCCATACGCTACCATCGTCCCCATATTTCCCAAGAGCCCATTAACGATACAGAGCCTGAGTATGTAACTCGAAATCGTTATCAAACCCTTGAAGAAACTCAATCGGGTCGCAGACACATGGGAGTCGCCTCGAGCGATCCGGTGTATCTAAAAGATGCCCCCTTATCCAAAAACAGCGCATGCAGCCAGGAGCAAACACAAACACCCACTAAGCAACATCGTAGAGGGCCCCGTCCCAAGCAAACTCTAACGCATTCCGCCCGCTATCTCGAGACGCCTAAGCAGGGGAAATCGATATTTACATCGTCAAACAGACGGCGCAAACAGCACCGCCTCCAAATCGCGCTCTTGATCATTGCCGTCGTGGCAATCGCGCTGGTCATTCATTTTATTTTCTTCAAATAGAGAAGGCTATTAAGCCATAGAGGCGTTTAGCCAATATCGACCAAACGCAAAAAGGGGGAGGCCGCGAGGCCTCCCCCTTCTACATTCCCAATGGCGGCTCGGTGCCGTCCACCGGTCAGCGGCGCCCTGGCCTCCCACGGGCTGACCCC
>ENA-ORUB01000269-ORUB01000269.1-human-gut-metagenome-genome-assembly--contig:-NODE-269-length-68392-cov-11.179932_pt1 | contig 68392 bp, 60 predicted proteins | sample MGYA00241918_ERZ509200 | MGnify/ENA primary metagenome ERZ509200 (study PRJEB26280, sample SAMEA2338853) | human gut metagenome | biome: human gut; feature: human-associated habitat; material: faeces... | reverse complement strand
TATTATTATACGCTATTTCTCGTCAAAAATCAACCATTTGTTGTGACAGAGCCTTTTATAATAACGATGAGAAATAACAAGGGGATAGGAGGAGATTGTTGAATTATATATTAAATATAAAATAATTTTTAGAAAGGGGGAGAAAATATGATACGAGTTGAAGTAAAAGGTGATTTTGCCTGTTTTTCAAGACCCGAATTTAAAGCGGAACGTGTAAGCTATGATATAATTACACCATCTGCGGCACGTGGTATTTTAGAAGCAGTATTTTGGCATCCTGGTATGAAGTTTTTGATTAATAAGATTTTTGTTTTATCGGAGATTGCTTTTACTAATATAAAACGTAATGAACTTGCATCCAAAGTTTCGGCAAGTAATGTGCAAAAGGTTATTAATGGAAATAACGGACCGCTTTATTTAGCTACATCACTGGATATTCAACAGAGAGCAAGTATGCTGCTTAAAAATGTCCATTATATTATTGAAGCACATTTTGATATGACCGAAAAGGCAAACGCAAGTGATAATCCGGGAAAATTTCAGGAAATGATAAAAAGACGTTTGCGTAAAGGGCAAAATTATTATCAGCCGTATTTAGGTTGTAGGGAGTTTCCTGCTGAAGTTAGTTTGTTTGAGGGGGATATAAACAATTTAAGTTTAGCTTATGCCAATGAAGAAAGAGATTTAGGTTTTATGCTTTACGATATGGATTATAGTGATAAAGAAAATATTACCCCAATGTTTTTTAGGGCAATTTTAAAAAATGGTATACTTGATTTAACAGATTGTGAGGTGCACAGATGATATTACAAGCACTTACAAAATGTTATGAAAAATTATTAGAAAAACAGCTTGTGCCAAAGCAAGGTTGGAGCAGAACAAAAGTAAATTTTGTTTTGGAAATTGCTGAAGACGGTACTTTGGTGAGAGTATATCCGTTAGAAAAATTTGATGCCAAAAAGAAAATTTTTCCAGCGAGAATATTTAATGTACCGGAGCAGGGTGTTCGTTCAAGTGGGATTGCGCCGCAATTTTTATGTGATAACAGCAGTTATATTTTAGGTATAGATAAAAGCGGAAAGCCTGAACGTACAGCAAATTGTTTTGCAGCAAGCAAAGAATTGCATTTAAAAATTTTATCTGACGTAAAGAGCCAAGCCGCTGTTGCTGTTAAAAATTTTTTTGAAAATTGGCATCCTGAAAATTTGTTAGCACTTATTGATGAAACAATTTATGAGTATATTATAAATAAAAGTATGCTTGTTTTTATGTATAAAGATAAATATGTGCATAATGATCCAGAAATACAGTTGGCATGGGAAACCTATTATCGGAACAGTGAATATGATAAAAAAGGACAATGCCTTGTAACTGGCAAGTATACTAATTTACGACGTTTACATCCAATGATAAAGGGGGTGTGGGGTAGTCAGTCTTCGGGTGCGTCATTGGTATCATTTAATGCTACAGCATATGAATCGTATGGGCAGAGCGGTGGAACAGGATTAAATGCTCCGGTTAGTGATTATGCGGCTTTTTCTTATACTACGGCTTTAAATTATTTGTTAAGCCACTCAAAATATGTTGCCCATATAGGAGATTTAACGATAGTTTATTGGTCTGAGGATACTAATGAAGACTATAATGATATTTTCCAATCTTTTTTTGAACCAGCTGAAACATCGGCTATTAGTCAGCAAGAACTTAATGTTATTGTAAAAAGTATAGCTTCTGGCGATGTTATAAAATTTAATGGCAATGAGCTTAAATATAATAATAAATTTTATATTTTAGGATTAGCGCCTAATGCAGCTCGTATTTCAATTGGTTTTTTTATGGTTGATACATTTGGCCATGTTTTAAAAAATTTAGCGCAGCATTATAGTGATTTAGCAATTATCAAACCGAGTTATGTTAAAGTTGATTATCTTCCGCTCTGGAAATTGCTTTTAGAAACAATTAATAAAAATTCTAAAGATAAAAAAACACCGGAGAATTTAACAACAAGTCTAATTAAGACAGTGTTAAATGGAACAATGTATCCTGAATCGTTTTTGCAAAATGTAATGCGCCGTCTACATATGGAACAAGGACGGCTTATTGAACCAACAGCAAAATCAGCCGATGCTGCTTTTGCACAGGATAGTAATTATATTAAGGCTGCAATTATTAAAGCTGTATTAAACAGAAAGCGGAGAATAACTGGACCAACGAAATATTTAAAGGAGGAGCTTACTGTGAGTGTAGATGAAACCACCAATAATAAGCCGTATATTTTGGGAAGATTGTTTGCTTTATATGAGCATTTGCAAGATTCGTCATCTAAAAATTCTTTAAATGCCACAATTAAAGATAGATTTTTTAATGCAGCAATGGCGACGCCTGCAACAGTTTTTCCTTTATTAGGAAAATTATCAATAGCACATTTAGGTAAGTTAGATATTAATGAAAAAGTATATTTTGAAAAGCAGATTGCTGATATGATTGGAAAATTAAAATTTGATAATGAATTAATATTCCCCAAAAGTTTAACATTGGAGGAACAAGGAAATTTTTACGTTGGTTATTATCATCAAGTGCAAAAACGCTATACAAAAAAGGAGGCTGAAAAATAATGAGCGAAGCAATTAAAAACCGTTATGATTTTATGGTATTATTTGATGTTGAAAATGGTAATCCTAATGGTGATCCGGATGCTGGTAATATGCCACGTGTTGATGCGGAAACTGGCTATGGGATTATTACAGACGTATGTTTAAAACGTAAAATAAGAAATTATGTAGAAGCTGCGTGCGAAGATAAAGAAGGATATAGAATTTACATTAAGGATAATGTGCCTTTAGAGCGCAGCGATAAAGAAGCATATAAATATTTAGGCATTGAGGAAGGAAAAGCTAAAGAGTTAAAGAAAAACGATCAAGATGCTGATCTAAAAATCCGAAATTTTATGTGCCAGAATTTTTTTGATATTCGTACATTTGGTGCAGTAATGACAACATTTGTAAAAGCAGCTTTAAATTGCGGGCAAGTTCGTGGACCAGTACAATTTGGTTTTGCGCGTAGTATTGATCGCGTTTTGCCGCAGGAAATTACAATTACAAGAGTTGCGATTACGACAGAGAAAGATGCTCAAAAAAAGAATACGGAAATAGGACGTAAATTTATAATTCCGTATGCTTTATATAAAGTCGAAGGATATGTATCAGCTAATTTAGCACGGAAAGTTACTGGCTTTAGCGAAGCTGATTTACAGCTTTTATGGAAAGCTATAATTAATATGTTTGAATGCGATAGGGCTGCAGCACGTGGAAATATGGCAGTGCGAGAATTGATTGTATTCAAACATGATAGTGAGCTTGGTGAAGCTCCAGCATATAAGCTTTTTGATACAATTAAAATTACTAGAAATAATCAGGAAGCACCTGCACGTGCTTATAGTGATTATACTATTACAATTGATGAAGATAAAATTCCTGCCGGTGTTACTATGAAGCGTATGATATGAAAGAATATACCGAAGAAGAAATTTTAATGCTTTCAGGTATCCAACATTTTGTCTTTTGCCGCAGGCAATGGGCATTAATTCATTTGGAAAATCAGTGGCAGGAAAATCTTAAAACAACAGAAGGAATGCTAATGCACGAAAAATGCCATAATGAAGACTTATCAGAATCACGTGGTGATGTATTTATTATGCGTGGCTTACGTTTTACTTCGTTATCATTAGGTGTAAGTGGGCAATGTGATGTTGTAGAATTTTATAAACGTAGAGATAGTCGTGGAGCTGTTTTGTATGGTAAAAGCGGAAGCTGGGATATTTGTCCGATAGAGTATAAGCGTGGGCGAAATAAGTACGGAGATGAAGATATTTCTCAGCTTTGCGGGCAGGCTTTATGCCTTGAAGAAATGTTTGCCTGTAAAATTGATTATGGATATCTTTATTATGGGGAAACTCGAAAACGGCAAAAAGTTATTTTTACAAATGAACTGCGCGAACAGGTAAAAGCTATGATTAATGAAATGCACGAATATTACCGGCGCGGTTATACTCCCAAAGTAAAAACAACACCTAAATGTAAAAGTTGCTCTTTAAAAGAACTTTGTTTGCCCAAATTATGTAGAAATCTTTCGGTAAGTAACTATTACGCGAAAAATTTAGGAGCAGATGAATAATGAAAAAGCTGCTTAATACTTTGTTTGTTGTTACACCTGATACTTATCTTGCGTTGGAAAATGAAAATGTAGTTATTTATCAGAATGAAAACGTTCTTCGGCGGATACCGCTTTTAACACTGGAAAATATTTTGTATTTTGGTTATAAAGGCGCAAGCCCGGCTTTAATGGGAGCATGTGCAGAACGTAATATTGGCTTATGCTTCTTAAAACAGAGCGGAAGGTTTTTAGCACGGGTTTGTGGTGCTTCTTATGGTAATGTGTTATTGCGTAAAGAACAATACCGAATTTCTGATAATAATATGGCTGCATGTATATATGCGAGAAATTTTATTGCAGGTAAAATATACAACTCACGCAGTGTGTTAAGAAGGGGACTGCGCGACCATCAGCTAAGTGTGGATAATGAAAAAATAGAGTTTATTAGCGATGAGTTGATGAAAAATGTGCGAATTGCCCGTGTATGCAAAGATTTAGATGAATTGAGAGGTATAGAGGGGAATAGCGCTAAACTTTACTTTAGTGCTTTTAAAGAGCTTATTTTAGCCAACAAAACAGTTTTTAATTTTTACGGAAGAATAAAACGTCCGCCAGGAGATCCTGTTAATGCAATGCTTTCTTTTGTATATGTCTTGCTTGCACATGATTGCGCAAATGCACTTGAAAGTGTTGGGTTAGATTCGTATGTAGGTTTTTTACATTCCGACAGGCCCGGCAGGCAATCATTAGCATTAGATTTAATGGAAGAACTGCGTTCGGTATATGCGGATAGATTCGTTCTGTATTTAATAAACAATAGAATGGTTAAAGAAAACTGTTTTGATTATCGCGAAAACAGAAGTGTTTATCTTAATGAAAACGGAAGGAAAATAGTTCTTAGCGAATGGCAAAAAAGAAAACAGGATGCTATTACACATCCGTTTTTAAACGAAAAAATGCAATGGGGACTGTTGCCTTATGTACAAGCATTGCTGTTAGCACGTTGTATACGTGGCGATTTAGAAGAATATCCGGCGTTTTTATGGAAGTGATTAGATGTTAATTTTAGTTACTTATGATGTTAATACCGAAGATGAAAAGGGTAAAGCCAGATTAAGGAAAGTTGCTAAACTTTGTGTAAAGCATGGGCAAAGAGTGCAAAATTCTGTTTTTGAATGTATTTTAAATGAAGCACAGTATGTTTTATTAAAGCATCAACTATGTGAAATGATTGATGCAGATAAAGATAGCTTGAGATTTTATAATCTTGGCAATAAATATCAGAATAAAACAGAACATTTTGGTGCTAAGGCTTCGTATGAAGCGGAAGGATTATTATTATTGTAGTGCGAAAATGAATTAAACATAAATTAGGCATTAATAAAAAGGCGGCTTTTGAATGGTTTAATTTAGTAAAAAAGTTAGCTTCGCACTTTTATAGGAATAAAACGAGTAATAATTACAGTTTATTCTTATACTGTCGCAGCCCACTCGGGCTGCGTGGATTGAAATACAATACCGAAACCTGCAAAAAACAGGGCAAGCACTTGTCGCAGCCCACTCGGGCTGCGTGGATTGAAATTAAAATGCAGTCATTATTTACGGCCTTATAATAGTCGCAGCCCACTCGGGCTGCGTGGATTGAAATATTATATCCACTTAAACAAGGAGCAATTTTGAATCGGTCGCAGCCCACTCGGGCTGCGTGGATTGAAATAAAGTCGATAGTATAAGCAATCGGCTGCAAGGTTTGGTCGCAGCCCACTCGGGCTGCGTGGATTGAAATAATTAACGTAAGTGCAACCTGCCAGTTATTTTGGGTCGCAGCCCACTCGGGCTGCGTGGATTGAAATGGCATCTACTGTACCATACCATGCGTATGCTTCCAGTCGCAGCCCACTCGGGCTGCGTGGATTGAAATCGGGGGCTTAACCGTGGTGCAGTCGCCCGGTATGGTCGCAGCCCACTCGGGCTGCGTGGATTGAAATACAGTGTCTTAGTTAAGCGTTACGGCTCTCTGCCCGGTCGCAGCCCACTCGGGCTGCGTGGATTGAAATTAAACAGCGGTAACAGTAGCATTTTTAACGCGCGGTCGCAGCCCACTCGGGCTGCGTGGATTGAAATTGCAATGTTACAAGGTCAACATGTACATTGTTTGTCGCAGCCCACTCGGGCTGCGTGGATTGAAATTCCGTCGCGCCGCCTGTAATATCATCGGTTTTTAAGTCGCAGCCCACTCGGGCTGCGTGGATTGAAATTTTGGCATAAATCCTTGTATCCGCGGCGAACATGTCGCAGCCCACTCGGGCTGCGTGGATTGAAATTGTCGACAAAGGAATAACTGTACCGTCCTTGGTTGGTCGCAGCCCACTCGGGCTGCGTGGATTGAAATGCAAAGCTTGTAATCGTTTTAGCTCAGCTTTAATTGCGTCGCAGCCCACTCGGGCTGCGTGGATTGAAATTCCGTTGCGCGTAGGCTTATCCACAAAAATCAGGTCGCAGCCCACTCGGGCTGCGTGGATTGAAATTAAGAATCATTAATAATCAAATATAGGAAAGTCTAGTCGCAGCCCACTCGGGCTGCGTGGATTGAAATACCCGCTGGCGGTTATGGCGGATAAGGGCGAAGGTCGCAGCCCACTCGGGCTGCGTGGATTGAAATAAAAGATATTGATAATAAAAAAGGCAGGGCACAAGGTCGCAGCCCACTCGGGCTGCGTGGATTGAAATACAAAATAGAGCAAAAATGTCCGGACATAACCCCTTGTCGCAGCCCACTCGGGCTGCGTGGATTGAAATCGGTGCGCCGGCGGGGGTGCTCTCGCTGTGTACAGTCGCAGCCCACTCGGGCTGCGTGGATTGAAATATCATTGCTCGCTTGCCTGCTTTACGGTACTGGCTGTCGCAGCCCACTCGGGCTGCGTGGATTGAAATAATTGTCGGATTATAATCAGTATCAAAAAACAGCGTCGCAGCCCACTCGGGCTGCGTGGATTGAAATAGCTAATCCATGCGAATTAGCGGCTACACTATCAGTCGCAGCCCACTCGGGCTGCGTGGATTGAAATATAATGCTGACTTGCAATGCGTTGCGCAGCCACAAGTCGCAGCCCACTCGGGCTGCGTGGATTGAAATTTTTCAATATCAGCACTGTAATCGTAAAAATCTACAGTCGCAGCCCACTCGGGCTGCGTGGATTGAAATACTCCTTTTTATTGGTTATAACAAAACGCTTTTTGTCGCAGCCCACTCGGGCTGCGTGGATTGAAATTTCACGCGGCATGTTTTGCGAAAACGCTTTAAATTGTCGCAGCCCACTCGGGCTGCGTGGATTGAAATTTGACAAGTTTTGCTGAGCGTGATGGCGAAAGTGCCAGTCGCAGCCCACTCGGGCTGCGTGGATTGAAATTAGCAGCTACCAACGCCATTATGGGCAATCCTTTGTCGCAGCCCACTCGGGCTGCGTGGATTGAAATATCAGCTCGGCTGATTGTTGCTCCTGCACTGTTGTCGCAGCCCACTCGGGCTGCGTGGATTGAAATCGATAACGTAATTTTTACCGTAGTAGTCGCGGCAGCGTCGCAGCCCACTCGGGCTGCGTGGATTGAAATCATTTCCCGCTGGACAAGCAGGAAAATGAAGCCGTCGTCGCAGCCCACTCGGGCTGCGTGGATTGAAATCGTACAAGGCGCACCTGGTTTGCCCGTGATTTTGTCGCAGCCCACTCGGGCTGCGTGGATTGAAATGCCTATCTCATTCATCAGCTGTGCGCGCTGACTTGTCGCAGCCCACTCGGGCTGCGTGGATTGAAATGGCACTTACGGCTGCATTCTGTACAGACCGTTTGGTCGCAGCCCACTCGGGCTGCGTGGATTGAAATGAGCACGCTCAGTGCGTTGGGCTCGCTCGGTGTTGTCGCAGCCCACTCGGGCTGCGTGGATTGAAATAAACGCCTGCGGCAGAAGTGGTACAAGCGTTTTGAGTCGCAGCCCACTCGGGCTGCGTGGATTGAAATCGCAATAAAAGGCCACCAATCACAATCACTCGTGTCGCAGCCCACTCGGGCTGCGTGGATTGAAATGGGCAACACCATACCAGAAGGCTTTTTGGCTTGTAGTCGCAGCCCACTCGGGCTGCGTGGATTGAAATTTGACCCAAATATTTTAGCGTGCCGTGATTGGGTCGCAGCCCACTCGGGCTGCGTGGATTGAAATGCTTGCTTCAATGCCAAGGTTAGCATCGCTTGCCGTCGCAGCCCACTCGGGCTGCGTGGATTGAAATGATAATGACGAAAAATGAGTATATCAGACAAATGTCGCAGCCCACTCGGGCTGCGTGGATTGAAATAATAGCGGGCAGGTTTTCAGACATTTTCCCTGCCCGGTCGCAGCCCACTCGGGCTGCGTGGATTGAAATTTCCAGTTTTTGAAGTTTATCATCCTGCCCTTCGGTCGCAGCCCACTCGGGCTGCGTGGATTGAAATAAACATCGGCGTTACTGCATATGCTCTTGCTGATTGTCGCAGCCCACTCGGGCTGCGTGGATTGAAATCGCGCAGCCAGGTTGCCAGCAACAGCAAAATAATAGTCGCAGCCCACTCGGGCTGCGTGGATTGAAATTCTAAGACCTTATCAGCAGCAGCTTATAGATAATGTCGCAGCCCACTCGGGCTGCGTGGATTGAAATGGGCAACACCATACCAGAAGGCTTTTTGGCTTGTAGTCGCAGCCCACTCGGGCTGCGTGGATTGAAATGCCCAGCCGTTTTGTTTGTATGTCCCGATATGGGTCGCAGCCCACTCGGGCTGCGTGGATTGAAATAGCAGGCCAACACAACCATAGTTTTGCGGTCACGTCGCAGCCCACTCGGGCTGCGTGGATTGAAATCCAATACATCTTCTTCAGTTCTTTTGATAATCATTTTAACTGTCTCCTGTCGCAGCCCACTCGGGCTGCGTGGATTGAAATAGATTACCATTAGGCAGTGGCAGCTCCGTAACGCCGTCGCAGCCCACTCGGGCTGCGTGGATTGAAATGGCAGCATTAGCAAATCAAAACCCATATCATTTTAGTCGCAGCCCACTCGGGCTGCGTGGATTGAAATACGGCCGCAGCGGATGCAGCGCAAAACCCTTACCTGTCGCAGCCCACTCGGGCTGCGTGGATTGAAATCGCATACGCCAAACAGGAGAAACGTAGGGCTGTTGGTCGCAGCCCACTCGGGCTGCGTGGATTGAAATCGTATTACTCAAATGCCCGCTATGCAGCAGGCACGTCGCAGCCCACTCGGGCTGCGTGGATTGAAATCGTATGTTTTTGATGAAACGCGCGCTGACAGGATTGTCGCAGCCCACTCGGGCTGCGTGGATTGAAATATAGGTATAATACTGACGGTCTGCCTCCAGCTGGGTTGTCGCAGCCCACTCGGGCTGCGTGGATTGAAATAAAAACTCTATCTCTGTTAAAATATAGGCTTCGCGTCGCAGCCCACTCGGGCTGCGTGGATTGAAATAGTCATGTAAAAAGTAGCGTTATACGGGTCAAAGCGTCGCAGCCCACTCGGGCTGCGTGGATTGAAATAACACGGTTATTACCAATCCATTCAGCAGCAGCGTCGCAGCCCACTCGGGCTGCGTGGATTGAAATATTTTTTACCTCTAAATCACAATACACCGCCGCAGTCGCAGCCCACTCGGGCTGCGTGGATTGAAATTTTTAAAGCCTTATCTGCTGTGGATAAGGCTTTGGTCGCAGCCCACTCGGGCTGCGTGGATTGAAATCAACCGTGGAAGAAGTGCTGCCGGGTAAAATTTGTCGCAGCCCACTCGGGCTGCGTGGATTGAAATATCTAAATGCTTATACAGATTATCGCCCGGACACGTCGCAGCCCACTCGGGCTGCGTGGATTGAAATCTCAAAAAGATGATAATGCTGTTGAGGAACTAGAGTCGCAGCCCACTCGGGCTGCGTGGATTGAAATAAGTATCGCCGCATAATAATCTCTGTTGTGCGCGTCGCAGCCCACTCGGGCTGCGTGGATTGAAATTTCGCTCGGTTGCACTAAAGCGTCCTGCCATAAGTCGCAGCCCACTCGGGCTGCGTGGATTGAAATATCACAAATTGGTTGTAGGTGATAAAGTAGTGCTGTCGCAGCCCACTCGGGCTGCGTGGATTGAAATAGACATGATTATTGTTAATTCCGGGCTTGATATGGTCGCAGCCCACTCGGGCTGCGTGGATTGAAATATTATCCTCGGTTTCGTGTTCCATCTGCGTGCCGTCGCAGCCCACTCGGGCTGCGTGGATTGAAATGACAATGTCCACCATTTTCGCAACTCGGGCATCTAGTCGCAGCCCACTCGGGCTGCGTGGATTGAAATTCCTTTCGGCGTGATAGAATAAAAATGTAGTTGCTGTCGCAGCCCACTCGGGCTGCGTGGATTGAAATTCCTTTCGGCGTGATAGAATAAAAATGTAGTTGCTGTCGCAGCCCACTCGGGCTGCGTGGATTGAAATTCCTTTCGGCGTGATAGAATAAAAATGTAGTTGCTGTCGCAGCCCACTCGGGCTGCGTGGATTGAAATTATTGTTGTGTCCATTACGGCCATGCCGCCGTATACAGTCGCAGCCCACTCGGGCTGCGTGGATTGAAATCAGCGGAATACGCCTTGCGTCAACGGTATTAGTGGTCGCAGCCCACTCGGGCTGCGTGGATTGAAATCGGCAGGCATGCGGTTGAAGTAATTAACAGCGGCGAGTCGCAGCCCACTCGGGCTGCGTGGATTGAAATTTTTGTGTAATGGCCGCCGCTGTCGATAAAGGTGTCGCAGCCCACTCGGGCTGCGTGGATTGAAATAGCTTTAGTTAAAAGCCTGTCGCCGCTGCTACGGTCGCAGCCCACTCGGGCTGCGTGGATTGAAATCTACGCCTGCTGCTCCAGCTGTCGCAAGTGCGGGTCGCAGCCCACTCGGGCTGCGTGGATTGAAATCCGCTTATCATAGTCGCCGTTTTTAGTGTGCAGCGTCGCAGCCCACTCGGGCTGCGTGGATTGAAATTTGTGCCGTCCTGTCATTTGTAAAACAATGCCCGCTGTCGCAGCCCACTCGGGCTGCGTGGATTGAAATATTGTTGATACGGAACATTTCCTCATCGCGCAAATGTCGCAGCCCACTCGGGCTGCGTGGATTGAAATCTCTCTAATACCCCATTCAACCAACCAGTGTGCGAAGGTCGCAGCCCACTCGGGCTGCGTGGATTGAAATGACTATTGAAATGCGAACAATGCAGAAAGGAAAGTAGTCGCAGCCCACTCGGGCTGCGTGGATTGAAATTATCCAAACGCCTGCGTATGAGTACGAAAACATGAGTCGCAGCCCACTCGGGCTGCGTGGATTGAAATGTCCGGTACAGGCTCCTCTATCAGCCGTACCTGGGTCGCAGCCCACTCGGGCTGCGTGGATTGAAATCCGCAGGGCGTAAGATTGGAACAGTTCAGCACGGACGCGTCGCAGCCCACTCGGGCTGCGTGGATTGAATTGTTGTCCTTTGTTGGCTCTATTATATGCCTTTGGTCGCAGCCCACTCGGGCTGCGTGGATTGAAATCGTTGCGTCTTATCAACCACAAAAACGTGTGGTGTCGCAGCCCACTCGGGCTGCGTGGATTGAAATGTTACCAGCGTTGGCATTTCTTTCAAGCGCTTTAGGTCGCAGCCCTCTTGGGCTGCGTGGATTGAAATAATATGAAAATGGTGATAGAGGTATCAACGATGAGTCGCAGCCCTCTTGGGCTGCGTGGATTGAAATACTTCGCTTAAAGACTTGTTCGCTTCGTCTATTGGTCGCAGCCCTCTTGGGCTGCGTGGATTGAAATAGGTTCCGCAGACTTCCAGTACCAATGAAACTACGGTCGCAGCCCACTCGGACTGCGTGGATTGAAATCGACAATCTCGCTCCATACCGGTTCAGTGCCCAGTCGCAGCCCTCTTGGGCTGCGTGGATTGAAATCCGATATGTTCAGCGACTTAGAAGTGAATGTTCCGTCGCAGCCCTCTTGGGCTGTGTGGATTGAAATCCGGAGATATCGCCGGAGATAGCAGAACGCATTGTAGTCGCAGCCCATTCGGGCTGTGTGGATTGAAATGGCAATCTAAAGATACTTTGGGGATTTTATTATGAGTCGCAGCCCACTCGGGCTGCGTGGATTGAAATATATTCATCGGCATCTTTTTTCGCTCAAAACCGTGTCGCAGCCCTCTTGGGCTGTGTGAATTAGATTCTGGAATGATGTCAGATGATGAAGAATTTCATGAAATTAATAAAATATTAGCTGGAATTTATAATTACACATATAGGAGAATGCCGCGTGAGTAAGAAGGATGAGTTAACTGCTGAACGGAAAAAGTTGTTCGATGAGCATAGAAAATTCATAGATGAAAATGCAAAGAAAAGTTATGAATGGTCGATAAAAAATCATAAAGGTGGACTTGATGGTTATAACCCGTATGATGAGGAATATCGTAAGGTAAACATAAAATTTTTAGAAAAAGTAAAAAAGATAAATGCTGAATTAGAAAAACTTAAAGATTAACTGCGCTTATGTTCTTACATAGGCGCTTTTTTGAATGAGATAAAGTATACATTAATTTTACTGTATGCTTTTTTATGATGTTAGTACTAAAATTTTGCCGTTTTTTATTTATTTTTTTACTACTTTAATATCAGATATTTAAAATATAAAGGATTTCTTATATTTTTGTCGAATTAATTATTATATATTTTAGTATGTTTTATGGAGTCTGTTATGGTGGATTATACTTTACTTGCAAAAGCTGCTTTGCTGCACGATATTGGCAAATTATGCTATCGTGCGGGGCTTACAAATGAGCCGGAAACATATCCCGAATATGGTGCCCGGTGGCTGGCGCGTTTATTGCCCGAAGATGATGAAGCCATGCAGCAGCTTCTGCGCTGCATAAGCTATCATCGCAGGCGCGATTTTGAAGCAGTAAAACTTAAAGACGATGATTTGGCATATTTAGTTTATTTTGCCGATACGATTGCATTCGGAGCTGAAAAGACCGAACGCCGCCAGGATGATAAGTTTGATGCTTCGCTGTGCCTGGAATCGGTATTTAATTATTTTTCGGACCACGATACTTATAAACGCTATTTTTTGCCTAAAGAGATAAATACCGGCAAAGAAATTAATTACGCAGTGCGTGATAACATTAAAGCAAGTCCGGAAGATTATTTAAAACTTTTAAAAATAATTGAAAATAAATTAAAGCAAAAGCCTTTGGCGCAGATGTACCCCTATGAGCTTTTGCAGGTTCTTGAAGACGCCCTGTATTATGTGCCGCTTACGGTGCGCGAGGATTTGCCGCGCGATATTTCGATGTTTGAACATGTAAAAATAACGGCGGCGCTTGCGGTAAGTATAGCCCATTATTTTGAAGCTAACGGAATTACTTCGTATGCTTCGCTTTGTGAAAAGCAAAAAATTGCCCAAATACAAAACGAGCCGCTGTTTTTAATTGTTTCTGCCGATATTGCCGGCATTTACGGCTTTTTAACAACTCCGGCAGAGCAGTCGCCGCTTGCAACCATGCGCGGGCGCTCGCTGTATCTGGAATATTTTTCGCAGCTTATAGCAGACGAACTTGTAAATTATTTAAAACTTTCACGTGCAAACATTATTTATACCGGTGGCGGGCGTTTGTATTTGCTGGCGCCTAATACGCCGCAGTTTAAAGAGGATGTAAAAAATTTTGCGGAGTACATTAACGGGTGGCTGCTGCAAAACTTTGGCACTCAGCTTTATGTATCTGTCGGCGCGGCGGAATTTACGCCGGTAGAGCTGGTTGGCAGGCAGCTTGGCAGCGATGTTATGGCGCGTGCCGATTTGCAGGTGGAAAACAATAAAAAGAACCGCTACTCGGAATCGGTTCTGGCAGGTCTGTTTGACCCTGAAAGCAGTTTTAACCACAACGAAGCGGCTTCGGAATGCTGCGTATGCCACAGAAACGTTGCTGCTGCCGATGAAGGGCGCAAAGACGGCCTGTGCAGCAACTGCCGTGCGCTGCTTGAACTCGGCAAAGCCTCTTTTATGGATGACAAGGTGCTGGCAGTATGTTCAAACCGCATCAGCGGATGTATTGCGGTGCCGGGCTATAAAAGGGTGCTGTACTTAAAAATAATAGCTGCCAAAGATTTGGAAAAATTTAAGCAGCATAATAAACTGGCTTATCTTTACAGTATTAAAGGCGGAGCTTCCGATAACTGCCCGTATTTCCGCATACGCCGCTGCGATTACTGCGTGCGCGACGCAAAAAGCGGCAGGCTGCCCGATATGAAGATGCTGGCGGCTAAAAGTATGGGCGAAACCTATACCGGTGTTAAGCGCCTGGGCGTTTTAATGGCGGATGTCGATGCTATCGGCATAGCTTTAAAAGCAGGTTTTTACCGCAACGATTTGCCCGATCCGCTGAGGTATCTTACATTATCGAGGCAGGCGGCGTTTTCCGGCAGGCTGTCATTCTTTTTTAAAGTAATTTTAAATAAAATTTTTAAAGGCGATATGCAGAACGCTTCCGGCAAAGTAACACCGGTGTTCAGGCTGTTTAACAAGCCCAAGCAGCTTTGGCGCAACATACACGTAATTTACAGCGGCGGCGATAATATTTTTCTGCTTGGCGCATGGGATGACGTGGTGGAAGTGGCGGTTGATATTCACCGCGCGTTTGAAAGCTATACTAACGGCAAGTTGGCATTTTCGGCGGGCATAGGCATGTTTACGCCCGATTTCCCTGTTAGCCAGATGTTTATTCAGGCGCAGCTGCTGAAAAAAACAGCTAAAAATGTTCCCGGTACCGGCAAAATTGCTTTGTTCGGGCAGAATGCGGATTATGTAAGCGGCCCGGAAGGCGGGCTGGCCCACGTTTATGACTGGAATGTTTTTGAAAAACAGGTTTGCGGTGAAAAACTTAACTTTTTAACAAACAATTTAAGTTTCGGCATTGCCGCAGTACCCGGCAAAATAAAGGCCGACAGGAACACTTTGTATAAGCTGCACGGCGTGCTTGCCGCAGCGGCAGGCAGGTTTAATCTGGCTCAGTTTGCTTATGCGGTTGCTCTGCTTGAACCTAAATCGGAAAATGCCGCACAGGCGGAAATATATAATAATCTGCGCAGCAGGCTGTATGCCTGGGCGCTTGATACGGAAGGGCGCAGGCAGCTTTTAACGGCGCTGGAACTTTTAATTTACAGTTTGCCCAATGCGCCTAAGGAGGACTTTTAATGGATATTATAGCCAGGGCTGAAAATGCCATTAAAGGCATTATGGTTAAAGACAAATTTAATAATAATGTACTGCTGTTAAAAACCGGCCATATCCGTAAGTTTTTAACTTCGGTCAACCTTGTGCGCGACCGCGTGGAGGTTTATAAAATGCGCGGGCAGGAGCCCGACAGGCTGCCGCCGGAGCTGGTTGCGGAGGTAAAATTTTTAAAGGTTAAATTAATGTATCTGGCCGGGCGCGAAAAAAATATTGTTGGCGCGTTTGTAGAAAAATCCGGGCTGATAGAAATGATTGACAGCATTGGCGACAGTACGGAAAGATTTGATACTTTTGCAAAATACGTACAGGCGCTGGGGGCATTTCATAAATTTTACGGAGGCAAGGATAAATAATGAAGCAGGCGGTTTTAAAAGGAAAGTTTTTAATAGAGGCTGTTATTACTCTGGTAACGGGGCTGCACATTGGCACCTCCAGCGATTTTACTCCTATTGGCGCGGTAGAAAGCCCCTTTGTGCGCGACCATTTTACCAAAGTTCCCATTATTCCGGGCAGTTCGCTTAAAGGCAAGCTGCGCACTTTGCTGGCTAAAATGCGCTCTCCGGGTTATGTTTTAAATAAAATTGAAGATGATGACGAAGTTATCTGCCGTTTGTTCGGTTCTACTTCCAAAAACGGTGTTATAGGCGCACGCCTGCAATTTTATGATGTATTTGTAACGCCGGAAAGCATTGAAAAAATAAGCCGTATGGATACCGATACCTACATGGGCGAAGTAAAATTTGAAAACTCCATTACAAGGCTTACGGCAACGGCAATACCGCGCCAGATTGAAAGGGTGCCGGCAGGTACCGATTTTGCGTTTAAACTTGTGTACAACATCGAAAACGAAAACGAAATCGAAGAAGATTTCGCAACCTTATCGGCAGCGCTTATGATGCTGCAGATGGACTATCTTGGCGGCCATGGTTCGCGTGGTTACGGCAGGGTTGCTTTCAGTAATTTTTCGGTGCGGTACGCCGGTTTAAACAAAAATCTTGAGGAGTATACCGGAAGGCTTAAAACTGCTCTTGAAGGAAGCTGCTTAAAATGAAGTATTATATTTTGCAGTTTAAGTTTTTAACTCCGGTGCATTTTGGCACTGCCGAAAATAAAAAAAGCGGCAATTTGCAGTCTTTTAACTGCTGCGCCGATACTTTTTTCAGCGCGCTTATAACGGAAACGGCTGCGCTTGACGGAGAGCTTTGCAGCCGGTTTATTGAAGCTGTGAAAAAGGGCGGGCTGCTTTTCAGCGATTTTCTGCCTTATTACAGCGGCGCGGAAGAAGAACTGTACGTGCCGGTACCGTATCACTGCAAGGAAAAAGTAAATCCGCTTGATTTGCAGCTGTCTTTTAAAGAGCTGTGTTTGCAGTATGAAGCATTGCGCGACCACGAAAACATGGCTTATATCCGCGTAAGCGGCATTTATGATTACCTGCACCCGTATGAAAGCACGGCTAAAGAGCAGGAAAAGCACGATTTTGGCTGGAGCGGCGTACAGCGCAGGCTTGATTTCAGAAACGGCGGGCGGGCATATTATGTAAGCAATTATACTTTTGCGGAAGGTGCCGGGTTATACTGCATAGTTGGATTGGATGACGAAACTTTGCTTGAAGGGCTTGTTAAAGCGATGGAACTGCTTGGGCTGGGCGGCATTGGCGGCAGGCGCAGCAGCGGCTTTGGTAAGTTTGTGTTAAAAGGCGCTCCGCAGCTTTTAATCGAAGACTGCGGCGGTGATGCCGGTATGCTTAAGGTTTTGCTCGAAAACAAAACAAGCAGCCTGCAAATGTCGCTTTCCGTATTGTGCCCGGTGCAGGAACAGATTGCCACCGTAAAAAAAGGCGCGTTCAGTTTATTAAAACGCAGCGGTTTTGTTTATAACCAAAACTCGCAGAATTTTGAAAAACGCAGCAGTGTATACATGTTAAAGGCGGGTTCATGCTTCCCCGAAAGGGTGGAAGGGCGCCTGCTTGAATTTACGGCTTTGGGGGCGCAGCACGCCGTGTACCGCTATGGCAAGGCCGTATATATGGGGTTGCCTGTATGAGTATCAGTAATTTTGAATATAAAAAAATGTCTGTAACCTGCCTGGGCCCGGTGCATATAACCGACGAAGTGGGAACGGTATACAGCTATCAGTATTTGTACGATGCCGGCAGCAGGCGGGTATATTTTTTGAATGAACGCCTGTGGGTAAAATTTTTGTATAAACATAATTTGCTGGCAGAGTTTGAAGAACTGATAAAAACCAGGCTGCGCGCCGGAACTTTGTGCGAATGGGTTCAGGAAAAAGGTTTTAAAATAGAAGATTTGGGCGACGCTGTAACAGATTATGCCGGTGTTGAAGTAGCGCCGGAAATACTGGCTGCCAATAAAATGCGCCTTACGGAAATTGTGCGCACTGTGCACAATGTTGAAGGCCAGCCGTACATACCGGGCAGCAGCATAAAGGGTGCGCTGCGCACAGGGCTGCTGTTCAGCCTGCTGCTGCAGGAAGACAGGCTGCGTAATGCTGCCTGGGCCGAAGTCAGCCGCATTATTAATGACAACCGGCTGCGTGATAAAAATTCTGCCTTTGCCAGGCTTGCGCAGAAATTGGAAATTTTACTGCTGCACCGTTTAAAAATACCCAAAAACGAGTACAGTGCGGAATTAATGCCGCAGGCCAGCATGAACTGCAGTATTATGAAAGGCTTGTCGGTAAGCGATTCATACAGCAGCGGCAAAACAATACCTGTAATTGTGCAGAAGCGCGAGGCTGTATATATTGTTAAAACAGGGCAGGTAAAAACCAAAAACCTTACCTTGTTCCGTGAATGCCTGCCGCCGGGCGCGCATCAGCATTTCAGCATAACGCTTGATAAAGCGGTGTTTGGCGGTATCGGAATTACATCGGCGGCAGAACTTATTAAACGCCAGCGTGATTTTACCGATTTTGTGCTGCAGCGTGAAAAAATTATTTTTGGGCAGGCACTAAAACAGGAATTTGCCAGGGCAGAAAACGCTAATTTATTTTTGGGCAGCGGCAGCGGCTTTTTAAGCAAAAGCCTGCTGCTGGCACTTGCGCCGGACCAAAAATCGTTTACAGATGCGGCAGCGGTAATTTTGCATAATAATTTTTATAAGCACGCGCACCTGCGGCTTGATAAGTTTGCTGCACCGCGCGGCCTGCAAACGGCAAAAACGCATAAGGGCATAACTTTAATGGGTGTCTGCGCAGTTACGGAGGAATAATTATGCTGCAAATTTGGGAAGTTTTGGTAGGCCTGCCGGAAGGGCAGCGCCTGCATCAATCGTTTGGCAGCGTGCTTCACGGCGCGCTGATGCAGTACGCCCATACGGATTTTGCGGAAGCCATGCACCGTTCTGCGCTGCGCCCGTTCAGCCAGTTTGTGTATTACGATAAGGCACGCAGCAGCGCAGTATGGCAGCTTGCGGCGCTTAACAAAGAAGCTGCGGAAGAAATTTTATATGCGTTAGGCAGGCTGCCGCAAAATTTATATTTAAAGCAAAAAGAATATGTGGTACAATTAAGTAAACCGCAGCCGGTAAAGCAAACAAGCTATAAAGACATGGCAGAGCAGTTTTTTACCATGCCGCAGCCTCCGCGCCAGGCAGAATTTAATTTTATAACTTCCGCATCGTTTAAGGCGTTTGGCAGTTATAAAATTTACCCGGATAATGTTTATATTTTCCGCAGCCTTTTAAAACGCTGGAACGCTTTTTGCGGCGGGCTTGTGCTTGAAGAAAATAATCTTGAAGAACATTTGGCGCAGGCGGTGAAGGTTACCGGCTATAATTTATCTTTGCAGCAGTATTCTATCGGCGGCGCGCCGATAGACGCGTTTAAAGGCCGTTACAGGCTGCTTTTCCGCGGTACGCAAAGCCAGAACAGGATTGCGGCGCTTTTAGCCGCATACGCCGAATATGCCGGTATAGGCGTTAAAACAGCGCTGGGCATGGGGGGCGTAAAAATAAGTTTTTTACCCTGATACAGGGACGGACGCCGTTAAAATTAACGAACCCAATCATCATTTCTTAAAACAATTGGCCTCTTTAGGGGACGGAAAATTTTTTGTAAAATGCGCGCTCAGATATTGCATTTTTATTAAATGAGTGTTAGGATATGGCTTAACAGTTATTTGAGGGGGCATGGTGCATGATTACATATCGTCGTGCTACGTTTGATGATGTAGAAAATATTCATAAACTTCTGAATGATTATGCGCACGAAGGGTTGATGCTGCCGCGCGCACGCAACGCAATTTACGAAAACCTGCGTGATTATATTGTGGCGATTGAAAATAACCGCCTGATTGGCTGCGGCGCGCTGCATTTTGTGTGGGACAGGCTTGCGGAAATACGCTCGCTTGCCGTTGACCCGGAACGCAAAACAAGCGGCATAGGGCGCAATATTGTGCATTTGCTGGAAAAAGAGGGTATAGAGCGCGGCGTAAAAATGTTTTTTACGCTTACTTATCAGCCCGGCTTTTTTGCCAAGTGCGATTACATTGAAACAGCCAAAGAGAAATTGCCGCAGAAAGTATGGAAAGAATGTGTTTATTGCCCGCAGTATCCGTACTGCAACGAAATTGCTTTTGTAAAAACTACGGTTGATTACGAACCCGGCGACATTATGTTTTAAAACTAAATTAAATAAAAAATCCCGCTCAGTGAGCGGGATTTTTTTGTACGCAATTTGTCAAAGGAAAGTTAAATTATTTTTTCTCTACAAGTTTAAGAGGAACGGAAATTTTGGCATCAATTTTTTCGCCTTTAGCCAGTTTAACGGCAGCTTCAAGGCCCTGCTGGCCCATCAGTTCCGGCTGTTGGGCAATGGTAGCGGCCATGGTGCCTGCTTCAACAGCTTTCAGGCCGTCGTCAGTACCGTCGAAACCAACGATAAAGATTTGTTTGCCTGCGCTCTTGGAGGCTTCGATAGCACCGAGAGCCATTTCGTCATTCTGGGCAAAAATTGCCTGAATGTCGGGATTAGCCTGCAGCATGTTTTCGGAAACGGTCAGGCCTTTGGTACGGTCAAAATCAGCAGACTGTTTAGCTACAACGCTTAATTTCTGGTCGGCAACTTTATGGAAGCCTTCGCCGCGTTCACGGGTTGCGGAAGCACCGGGGATGCCTTCGAGTTCAGCAACTTTTACGCCTTCGCCAAGTTTTTTAATAATGTATTCAGCAGCCATTTCGCCGCCTTTTACGTTATCGGAAGCAACAAGGGAAGCAATGGTGCCTTTGTCGGCGCTGCGGTCCAGAGCAATTACAGGAATCTTTGCTTTATTGGCAGCTTCAACGGAAGTGGAAATGGCAGCAGAGTCAACCGGGTTTACCAAAAGTACGCTTACGCCCTGCTGGAGCAGGTCTGCAACATCGTTAGCCTGTTTTGCCGGGTCGTTCTGGGCATCAACAATTTTTACGTTAACGCCAAGCTCTTTGGCTTTTGCTTCAACACCGTCTTTAACGGAAACAAAGAACGGGTTGTTTAAAGTAGAGATGGAAAAACCGATAGTGGTAGTGCCGCTTTTTTTATCGGCAGCCGGGGCAGCTTCTTCTCCGGAGCTGCAGCCAGCAATAAGCATTACCGACATCATAAGTACTGCCATAATAGCTAATAAAGTTTTTTTCATTTAAAACATAACCTCCTACGATTTTTTGCGGTCCATAAGAACTGCAAGTAAGATAACTATACCTTTGACAACTTGCTGGTAAAAGCTGGATACGTTAAGAATATTAAGGCCGTTGTTAAGGGTGCCGATAATAAGTACGCCGATAAGCGTGCCCACGATACGGCCTTTGCCGCCGGAAAGGCTTGTGCCGCCGAGAACTACTGCCGCAATGGCGTCAAGTTCATAACCGGTGCCTGCGGTAGGCTGTGCGGAGTTAAGGCGCGAGGTTAAAATAGCGCCTGCCAGTGCGCAGAACAGGCCGGTAATTGCATAAGCAAAAATTTTAATGCGTTCAATTTTAATGCCGGCAATAAAGGAAACTTTTTCATTGCCGCCGACAGCGTAGGTTTTGCGGCCCAGCGGTGTTTTGTTAAGAATAAACCAGCAGAGGGCGAACATCAAAAGCATAACTACTGCCGGTACAGGAATGCCTGCAAAATAGCCCTGGCCGAACATATGGAACAGCTGGTTATCGGTTAAGCTGCTGATAGGGTTGCCGTCGGTGTAAACTAAAGTCAGGCCGCGGAAAATAGTCATGGTTGCCAGAGTGGCAATAAAAGGAGCAACCTTGCCGTAAGAAATTACAACGCCGTTAATAGTGCCGAGGATAAGGCCGATAATGGCAGCAACAACAATGCCCATAATCGGGTCCATGCCGCCTTTAATTAAACTTGCCATAATTGCACTGGAAAGAGCCAGCGTACTGCCAACGGAAAGGTCAATGCCGCCTGTAAGGATGACAAAGGTCATGCCGAAGGAAATCAGTGCGTTAATGGAAACCTGGCGCAGCAGGTTTTTTAAGTTGGACGGGTCGATAAAGCTGCTGTTTAAAGCAGATATAACAACAAAAAGTACAATTAACCCGATTAACGGGCCCATTTTTCTAACTAAGGCAGAAACGTTCATCTGTTATATTCCTCCTGTTGCAAGGGTGATGATATTTTCCTGGGTTGCTTGGTCATGCGGTATTTCCCCGGCAATTTTGCCTTCGTGCACAACAAGGATGCGGTCGCTCATGCCGATAACTTCCGGCAGGTCGGAAGAAACCATGATAATGGCAACACCCTGTGCGGTAAGTTCGTTCATCAAATCGTAAATATCGCGCTTTGCGCCTACGTCAATGCCGCGCGTAGGTTCGTCCATAATGATAATGGACGGGTGCATGCCAATCCATTTTGCTATAACAACCTTCTGCTGGTTGCCGCCGGAAAGCGCACCGGCCGGAAGCTGGATGGAATTGGCTTTAACGCCGAGCTTGTGCGATAATTCGTTGGAAAAATTAAATTCCTTTTTATCGTTGATGACGCTTTTTGAAGCGAAGGTATCAACGCTTGGCAGGGCAATATTTTTTAAAATGGAGAAGTCCAAAATCAGGCCTTCGGTTTTGCGGTTTTCGGTAATAAAACCAATGCCTGCCTTAATGGCGTCTTCCGGTTTTTTGATGTTTATTTTCTGTCCGTGCAGGTAAACTTCGCCCTGGCGGCAGTCATCAATGCCAAACAGCGCGCGCATAATTTCCGTGCGTCCGGCGCCCATCAGCCCGGCAACGCCCAAAATTTCGCCTTTGCGCAAATTAAAGGAAACGTGGTCGAACACGCCCGGCTGGCACAGGTTTTTAACTTCCAGAACCACTTCGCCGGGTTCGGTGGTGCGTCCGGGATAATATTCCGTAATCGCACGGCCAACCATATCCTGTACTACTGCTTCCATGGTGGTGCTGCGTGTCGGGCGGCAGCTTATGGAGTGGCCGTCGCGCATAACGGTAATGGTGTCGCAGTGGGTAAATACTTCTTCCATGCGGTGCGAAATATAAACAATGGCTACGCCTTTGTCCTTTAATGCGTGCATAACTTCAAACAGTTTGGCGGTTTCACGTTCTGTAAGCGCCGCGGTAGGTTCGTCCATAATTACAACTTTGGCGTCCAGCATTAAATTGCGGATGATTTCCGTCATCTGCTGCTGGCCTACGCTGCATTCGCCGGCTTCGGCGTCAAGCGGCAGCTCAATGCCAATCTGCGCGCATTTTTCTTCGGCCAGTTTACGCATTTTTTTAGTGTCGAGTATGCCGAAGGAGTTGGTAATCTGCTTCATTAAAAACAGGTTTTCAAGTATTGAAAGGTTGGGCCAGATGTTAAGCTCCTGGTGAATGAAGGCAATGCCGTGGTTTTCGGCATCACGTGCGTTTTTAAAATGTACTTCCTGGCCGTCAACGAAAATTTTGCCCGCATCGGCTTTGTGTATGCCGGTGAGGATATTCATCAGTGTTGACTTGCCGGCCCCGTTTTCGCCCATCAGCGCGTGGATTTCCCCGGAATGCAGTGTGAAATCAACCCCGCGCAGAACTTCGTTGGAACCGAAGGCCTTTGAAATACCTTGCATGGTAATTTCCATAGCTGACAGTACTCCTTTAAATCAGAATATAACGCCGGAATGTAAAATTACATTGGCAAACGGTGTTGTTTCACCGGTACGTATAACTGCTTTAGCGGTTTTGGTGGCCTGTTTAAAATGTTCGTGGTCGGTAACAATCCATTCTTTGCCGTCAAACAGTTTGTGCATCTGCTGCCAGCATTCTTCGTTTTTGCTCTGCATTTCGGCAGCAACATGGATTTTTTCAATTTCCATATATTTGGCAAGTTCTTCAACAACTTTCAAAAAACGCGGCGTGCCGAGCTTCAAGGCAAGGTCAATCTTTTTTACGCCGTCCGGTACAGGCAGCCCGCAGTCGCCGATAACGATAGTATCGGTGTGCCCCATATCTGCCAGTACTTTGGCAATTTCGCTGTTTAAAATTCCTATTTTCTGCATTCGGACAACATCCCTTCCACTTCATCTAAATAAGGCATTCCGCCCTGTGCGCCGATTTTTTGTACGGATAAGGCGGCTGCCGCATTGGCAAAAGTAATGCTTTCGGACATGGTTTTACCGGAAGCGCGTGCAACGGCGAAAGCACTGTTGAAAGTGTCGCCTGCGCCGGTAGTATCAACTGCCTGTACTTTAAAGGCAGGCACGGTATTAATTGCGCCGTTTTCGGCATAGGCAACGCCTTTGCTGCCGAGCGTCATTAAAAGGCGGCCTTCGTTTTCCAAAAGTATTTCTTCGGTGCTTTTACCGGGGAAAAGAGCCTGCGCTTCATGTTCGTTAGGTGTTATAAAGGCGGCGTCTTTGGCCCAGTACTGTGCGCCTTCAAGAACAGGCGCCGGGTTCAGCAATGCTTTTACTCCGGCTTCCGCACATTTTTTTAAGGTGTGGGCAATGGCAGCGGCAGGAATTTCGTGCTGCAGCATAACCATATCGCAGCCTGCAATCTGCGGCCAGGCTTCATCTATAAGTTCAGGCGTTACAAGGTCGTTGGCGCCTTTAATAACAATAATGCTGTTATCGCCTTCGGCAAGCGTAATGTGTGCGGTGCCGGTAGTTACGCCGGGCACAACCTTTACGTTTCCGGTATTAACGCCGTTCGCTTCAAAATTTTTAATTACGGAACGGCCGTAATCGTCGTCGCCGACGCAGCCAACCATATAAACTTTGGCGCCGAGCCTTGCTGCGGCAACTGCCTGGTTTGCCCCCTTGCCGCCCTGGGCAATAATAAGGCGGCTGCCCAAAATGGTTTCGCCAGCCAGCGGACGTTTCGGCGCTTCGACAACAACGTCGATATTGCAGCTGCCGATAACGGCGATACTAATTTGTGTCATATGCTTCATGCTCCTTTAACCTTTAAAATGTTAAATTTACATACAAGAAATAGTGTACAATATTATTATATTGGCTATTCAATTTAAAAATCCTGCCGCAAGCAGGGCTGAATGTAAAATTTACTACAAAAAATGTACAGCACAACAAAAGAATTTTACAACAAACGCGGGCTATAATGCAAGTAAAATCGTTAATAGTATAATATTTTTTTATGTGTCAAAAGCGTGAACAGTATGGACAAATAGGCTAATGTTTGTTAGTATAAGAAAGCATACTGTATAAGTTGTAGAAACACGCACATTGTGTTGGAATATTAACGTTGGCAGGCCGTATGGTTACGGCAGAAAAAGGAGCGGTAAATAAAATGAGCAAACAAAAAACTTCCTGGCAGGATACAGTCAGCGACTGGCTGGTTTCCATTATTGTTGCGGTGGCGCTTGCCTTCTGCATCAGAACCTTTATTGTAGAGCCTTATATGGTAGAAGGTTCTTCCATGTACCCCACGCTGGTAAACCATGAACGCCTTTTGGTAAACAAGTTTACCTATTTTGTAAGCGACCCGCAGAAGGGTGAAATTATTGTTTTCCGTTACCCTAAAGACGAAAGCCGCGATTTTATTAAGCGCGTTATTGCCACGGCAGGCGATACCGTTGAAATGCGCAGCGGCAAAGTGCTTGTAAACGGCACGGAAATTGATGAGCCTTATACTTGGAAGGAAGACCCCAAAGGGCCGAACCTTTCTGATTACAGAAAATCCGTTGTGCCGGAAGGGCATATTTTTGTACTGGGCGATAACAGAAACAACTCTGAGGACAGCCGTTTTGCCGATGTAGGCTTTGTGCCGCTGGATTTGGTTAAAGGCAAAGCCAGCCTGGCATTCTGGCCGGTTGACAGATGGCGTATGCTGCCCTGACAGGGAGAGTGTTATAAATGGACTTTAAAATACAGTGGTTTCCCGGCCATATGACCAAAGCCAAGCGCATGATGGAGCAGCAGCTTAAACTGGTGGACGTGGTTGTGGAAATGCTTGACGCACGTGTGCCGCGCAGCAGCACCAATCCCATGCTGAACCAGCTTTTGGGGCAGAAGCCTAAAATTATAGCTTTAAATAAGGTTGATATGGCAGACCCTGCCAAAACCGAAGCGTGGAAAGAAATTTTTAAAAATAACGGTCTGCCGGTATGCGTTATCGACTGTAATACAGGCAAAGGCGTAAAACAGCTTGTAGCTGCCGTGCAGAAAGCGGCGCAGCCTGTAATAGACAAATGGCTGAAGCGCGGCGTAAAAAACCGTTCCATACGCGTTATGATTGTCGGAATACCCAATGTAGGCAAATCGACGCTTATTAACAGGCTTGTTGGCAAAAACAAAGTGCTGGCTGCCGATAAACCGGGCGTTACGCGCGGGCAGCAGTGGGTTACCATTGCTAAAGGGCTCGAACTTTTAGACACGCCTGGCGTGCTGTGGCCAAAGTTTGATGACCCGCAGATTGGGCTTAACCTTGCCCTTACCGGTGCTATAAAAGAAGATGTATATGACCGTGAGCAGGCGGCATGGCTTTTAACGGAAAAATTAATTGCCGCTTACCCGCAATTGTTAAAAGACAAATATGTCGTTGATTTTGAAGCGGGCGCACCGGTGCAGGACGTTTTTGAAAAAATTGCCGTAAGCCGCGGCTGCCTGAAAAGCGGCGGGCTGCTTGACCTTGATAAAGTGGTGCAGCTTGTTCTGCGTGATTTCCGCAGCGGCAAAACCGGCCGTGTAACACTGGATGAACCAGATAAATAATAACTGAAATTAAAGCCGCTGTAAGCGGCTTTTTGTTTAAGGGGCTGTAAACATGAAAATTGCAGAAATAAAAGAACTGCTTGCCAATAACCCGAATGAAGAACTTTTGGCAGAACTTGCCAAAGACAGCCGCAGCGGCGTGCAGAAACTTGTGGCGGCTTATTATAAAAAACAGCAGGCAGAACAGGCGGAGCGCGAACGTTTTGCCAAAATGCTGATGTACGAAAATAACTGCTATAATGAAGGGGCGCAGTTTGTGGCAGGCGTTGATGAAGCCGGGCGCGGGCCGCTGGCCGGGCCTATGGTTATAGGCGCGGTTATTTTGCCGCAGAATGTTTTTATTAAAGGGCTGAACGATTCCAAAAAACTTACGGCAGCCAAACGTGAGCAGCTTTACGGGGAAATTTTGGAAAAAGCGCTGGCGGTTTCGGTTAATATAGTAAGCGTTTACAATATCGACAGGCTTAATATTTACCGTGCCACGCAGGAAGGCATGGCGCAAGTGCTTGAAAGCTTAAAAATCCGCCCGCAGGCGGCGCTTATAGATGCCATGCCTGTGCAGGCAGGAAATATTAAAACCTATTCACTTATTCACGGCGATGCTCTCAGCGCTTCAATAGCGGCGGCTTCTGTAATAGCAAAAGTTACCCGTGACAGAATGATGGAACAGCTTGCGGCAGAGTATCCGCAGTACGGATGGGCGCATAACAAAGGCTACGGCAGCGCGGAACATATGCAGGCAGTGCTGGAATACGGCGCAACAATCTGGCACCGCCGCAGTTATGAACCTGTAAAAAGCATGCACCTGCCTTCGGCCGAACCTGTGCCTAATAAAATAATCCGCCTGCCGGAGGAAGCTGATGGCTGACAGGCGCAGTGATTTTGGCAGGCGCGGCGAAGATGCGGCCTGCGCTTATTTACTGCGGCACGGTTACAGCATTGTAGAGCGTAATTACCGGTGCCGCCGCGGAGAGATTGATATAATTGCCGCTAAAGACGGAGGAGCGGTGTTTGTTGAGGTTAAAACGCGCCGCAGCTTAAAGTTTGGCACGCCGGGCATGGCGGTAACTTATGCCAAGCAGCAGAAAATCCGCACCACGGCGCTGCACTATTTGCAGCAGTGCGGCGGAGGGTACAATAAAATAGCTTTTGATGTAATAGAAATTGTGGCAGATGACGGCAAGGCAAAATTGCGCCATCTGCAAAATTGTTTTTAGGGGAGATATAATGTACGCAAAAACCTTCGGGGAAACTGTTTGTGGTATTAATGGTGAAGAAATAATAGTTGAAGTTGATATATCCAACGGGCTGCCGGGATTTGACATTGTAGGGCTGCCTGATACGGCGGTAAAGGAATCGCGTGAGCGCGTAAGGGCGGCGCTGAAAAATTCCGGGCTGATGTTTCCCATGACGCGCATTACCGTAAACCTTGCCCCGGCTGATTTGCGCAAAGACGGCAGCAGCCTTGATTTGCCGATTGCCGTTGGCATATTAACGGCAGCCGGAAGCTTATTGCAGGAAGAAGCAGAAGGTAAAATTTTTGTGGGCGAGCTTGCTCTTGACGGCAGCATACGCCAGGTTGCGGGTGTGTTGCCAATGATTTTATATGCCCGCGAACACGGATGGCGCGAAATTTACGTACCGCAGGGCAACGCGGCGGAAGGCGAACTGGTGGACGGCATAGATGTATATACGCCTGCCAGTTTAAGTGAGCTTGTAAGCCATTTGAAAAAGCAGGAGCGTTTGACGCCGCTGCCAAAAATACAGTTCGGCACGGAAACGGCAGGCTGCGGCGACGTTGATTTTGCCGAAGTGCGCGGTCAGCAGGTTGTTAAGCGCGCACTGGAAATTGCCGCGGCAGGCGGGCATAATGTATTGATGGTTGGCGCGCCGGGCAGCGGCAAAACCATGCTGGCACGCCGTTTGCCAACCATATTGCCGCCGATGACGGAAGATGAAATTTTGGAAATAACCAAAATTTACAGCATTGCCGGGCTTTTAAACGGCAAAAAACAGCTTGTGCTGGAACGCCCCTTCCGCAGCCCGCACCATACGGTATCGGCAAGCGCGTTAATTGGCGGCGGCAGTGTGCCGAAGCCGGGCGAAGTTACGCTCAGCCATAACGGCGTACTCTTTTTGGATGAACTGCCGGAGTTTTCACGCCAGGCGCTGGAGGTTCTGCGCCAGCCGTTGGAGGACGGCGTTGTAACAATCAGCCGCGTGCAGGCAAGCTTGTCTTTCCCCGCACGGCTGATTTTAATAACCGCTCAAAACCCGTGCCCCTGCGGATTCTTGGGCGATAAGGTTCACAGCTGTACCTGCCGCCCGCACGAAATTGAGCGTTACCGGCGCAAAATTTCCGGCCCGCTTTTAGACCGCATTGATATACAGGTAACAGTGCCGCGCCTTGAATATGACGACTTAAAAGACAAAACCGAAGGAGAAAGTTCTGCCGTTATACGCAGCCGCGTTGTAAAAGCGCGCGGCGTGCAGCGCAAACGTTTTGAAGGCAGCGGCGTGCACTGCAATGCGCAGATGAACAAAAAGCAGCTTAATAAATACTGCAAGCTGGAGCCGCAGGCCGAAGCCATGCTTGGCAAATATTTTGCCGCGCTTGGGCTCAGCGCCCGCACGCATGACCGCATTGTTAAAGTGGCGCGCACCATTGCCGACCTTGAAGGCAGCGCAGCTATAAAAGCGGCGCACATTGCCGAAGCCATACAACTGCGCACAAGTGTACAAAGATAATTAATATTTTTGAAAAATTGAACACTTACCACTCATTTTATGGTAAAATATAACATATTTATAATTTTAAGGCCCCTTAAGAGGAGGAACAAAAATGCGCATAGTTGTAACAATTGTAGGTAAAGACAGAGTAGGCATTATTGCACGCGCCAGCAACGTACTGGCAGAGCATAACATTAATATCCTTAATATTAACCAGAATATTATGGACGGCTTTTTTAACATGGTACTTATTGCCAATATGGAAAAAGCCGATTTGCAGCTTGATAAATTAAAAGATGTGTTTACTGCGCTTGGCAATGAAATAGGCGTGGAAATCCGCGTGCAGAGCGAAGAAATTTTTACGGCTATGCACCGTATTTAGGAGGCCGCCTATGTTTGAAATTAAAGACGTTTTAGAAACCACGCGCATGATTACCGAAAATAATCTTGATGTGCGCACCATTACCATGGGCATCAGCCTGCGTGACTGCGCACACCCGGATATCAAGGTAACGGCGCAGAAAATTTACGATAAAGTTACCAAAAAAGCAGAAAACCTTGTTAAAGTAGGGCAGGAACTGGAAACGGAACTTGGCGTGCCCATTATTAACAAGCGTGTATCCGTAACGCCTGTTGCCATTGTTGGCGAAAGCTGCGACGCAGCAAGCTATGTGCCGCTGGCTAAAGCTCTTGACGACGCAGGCCGCACCATCGGCGTTGATTTTGTCGGCGGTTTTTCCGCCCTTGTCGATAAGGGTTACACCAACGGCGACCGCAAACTGATTGCCTCTATTCCGGAAGCACTTGCCGAAACGCAGATTGTTTGTTCTTCCGTCAGCGTAGGCTCTACCAAATGCGGCATTAATATGGATGCCGTTGCCGAAATGGGCCGCGTTGTAAAAGAAGCTGCCGCTTTAACGGCTGACCGTGACGCTATCGGCTGCGCCAAACTGGTAATTTTCTGCAACGCCGTACAGGATAACCCCTTCATGGCTGGTGCTTTCCACGGCGTTACCGAACCGGAAAGCGTTATTAATGTAGGCGTCAGCGGCCCGGGCGTTGTAAAACACGCGCTTGAATCCGTACGCGGCGCCGATGTTGGCACCGTTGCCGAAACTATTAAAAAGACGGCGTTTAAAATTACCCGCGTAGGCCAGCTGGTTGCGCAGGAAGCAGCACGCCGCTTAAATACGCAGTTCGGCATTATCGACCTTTCGCTTGCGCCGACGCCTGCCATTGGCGACAGTGTTGCCCACATTCTTGAAGAAATCGGCCTCGAAAGCACCGGCGGCCCCGGTACAACAGCCGCACTTGCAATGCTTAACGACGCGGTTAAAAAAGGCGGCTTAATGGCCTCAAGCTATGTCGGCGGCTTAAGCGGCGCTTTTATTCCCGTCAGTGAAGATGCCGGCATGATTGCCGCCGTTGAACGCGGCAGCCTGACGCTGGAAAAACTTGAAGCCATGACCTGCGTATGCTCCGTAGGCCTTGATATGATTGCCGTACCCGGCGATATTACGGCAGAAACCATTTCGGCAATTATTGCCGATGAAGCCGCTATCGGCATGATTAACAATAAAACCACAGCAGTGCGCCTTGTGCCCGTGCCGGGCAAAAAAGTGGGCGACAGGGTAGAATTTGGCGGGCTTTTGGGCTATGCGCCGGTTATTGCCGTAAGCAAATTCAAGCCCGATGCCTTTATTGCCCGCGGCGGCAGAATACCCGCACCGGTAAGGAGCCTGACCAACTAATGCGCAAGCAGCAGCGTGATGAAATATTAAAAGTACTTGAAGAAACATATAAAGATACCAAAACAGCGCTTAATTACAATTCGCCGTTTGAACTTTTGGTTGCGGTAATTATGTCTGCCCAGTGTACTGATGAACGTGTCAACAAAATTACGGCACGCATTTTTCCTAAATATAACACTCCCGAAAAAATGGGCGCGCTTACCCAGGAAGAACTGGAAAACGAAATCCGCGACTGCGGCCTTTTCCGCGCCAAAGCCAAAAACCTTCTGGCAACCTGCCATATGCTGGTGCAGGAATACAACAGCACCGTGCCCGATACCATTGAAAAACTGATGAAGCTGCCGGGTGTAGGCAAAAAAACGGCCAATGTAATAGCAAGCATTATTTACAATGTGCCGGCCATTGCCGTAGATACGCATGTTTTCCGCGTTTCGCACCGGCTGGGGCTTGCAAAGGGTGCAGACCCGCTTGCAACGGAAAAAGAACTGCAAAAGGCAATACCCATGGAAAAATGGAGCGATGCCCACCACTGGCTTATCTGGCACGGCCGCAAAATTTGCAAAGCGCGCAAACCACTGTGCAGCGAATGTATGCTGACAGAGCTGTGCCCCTATAAAGAAAAGAATTTTGCAAAATAACGCCAAAATAAAAACTCCCGAAGTTTACCGCTTCGGGAGTTTTGCTGTATATGCTTATTTCTTTTTGTCTGTGGGCGTAACGCTTATTTCAAAAAGCCTGTCCCACGGAAAACCTATTTTAAATTTAAAATCTTCGGTAAAGGGGTATTTGCGTGCAAGCTCATTGCATACATCCTGCGCCAGCGCAGAAACATGCTTTTTGGAACTGCCGAGCTTGTAAACTTCTTCGCTGCTGCCGCTGCGTTCCAAAAAGTCCGTGGCATCACGCCGCGCGTTCGATTGGTAAAACCAGTCGTCAACAAGGCGCAGACGCATCAGCAGTGCGTTGTCCTCGTCGCTTATCTGCGGGGCTAAAATTCCCTGGGCAATGGCAAAGCCGATGGTGTTGTCGGCGGTGTTCCAGCCGTTATATGCGGTAAGCTTTTCCAAATTGCCGCGGTTGGCAAATTCGTTCATAAAGCCGTTATCGGCGCCGTTGGAATATGTAACGTCTGCCAGTGAAACCCTTGTGCCGCTGTTTAAAAATTTTTCCAACTCGCCGATATATTTTTTGTCGCGCGGCGAGGCAAAAAACTGGTTGCTTGGCGCGGTAGAATCCATCATTACGCCGTCTTTGGGCGTGTTAACTGCCAAAATAAAATCGGCTTCGGCGGCGTTAACGGTGGGGCGTGCATCGGCAACAAGTATCTGCTCCGGCACGGATTCGCCAAGCGTACTGTCGGAATACTGCGGTATTGTGGTACGCCCGGTGCCTTCGGCATAATAAGTGTAAACAAGCGGGTGCTCTCGGTTCTTTTCGTTAACGGCGCGCGTTAAAAGCAGCATGCCAAGCTGGTCAACGCCCGGTATAATCTGAAAAATCTGGTCGGAAAGCGCAAAAGCGTCGCGCTTTATGTAACGCGCTTCCATATGCGTTGCCGAAAGCGGCGCATTGTCATCCTTGCCTATGGCAAAATAATGAAAGCGGTATTTTGCGGTAAGCTCCGTAAGCGATTTATTAACATGGTAGTTTTTTAGACGCCTTTGCAGCCAGTCGTTTAAATCGGCCTGCGGCAGATTATTTTTTAACGCCTGCTTTGCAAGGCTTTCGCGCAGCGTTAAACCGGTGGTGTCCTCTTTATCCAAAAGTTCGGAATAACGGAAAATGGCAGGCCCGATTTTGCTGTAATACGGCGGCTCAACATTGCCGAAGCTTGCACGCGGCGTGCGCATTAATGTGGAATACACATAAAGCGGCATGGGCAGCCTTTCGCGCAGCATTTCCAAACGCTGAACACGTGCCTGCAAGGTTGTTTCGTCAAAAAAATGCGTACGGCTGGCAACCAGCCCGCCGTAAATAAGCGCGTCCGAAGATATTACTGCCGCATCGGCGTCAGGCGCGTTTTCCACCAGCCACTGCCAAAGCCTGTCCGGGTCGCCGGTGCGGTCTGCCGAAGCAAGGTATTTTTCCGGCGGCGTCAGTATTTCATATCCGGCGGCCTGCAAATTTTTTACAGGGTAACTGTAGGTAACGGGCCTGTCATCAAGCGGAATATAAATAAACGTGCCCTTGTATTTTTCTTTTGCCTGTACGCCCGGCACTATTAAAAAAGTACACAGCGCGGCAAATAATATTTTAAGCATGGCTTTATAAAATTTAAAATGCATTTAACCATCTCCACCAAACATTTTTACATTGCCTTGTATTATTATAAATTTATTTACGTTTTTTTTCCAGTTAAAAAATTTATTTGCCAAAGGTTTGACAACTGCGGCACGTATGCTTATAATATAGTAGTAAATCAATATTACATCAGTAATGCGAAGGAAAAGGCATTTAAAGCGGCCTTACAGAAAAAACTGCCTTGGCTGAGAGCAGTTGGGAACGGTAATTGCCAAACCACCTTCAAACTATGCCCCGAAACAGCAGTAGGCGGCATCGTATACCGGCGTTAACGGTTAACTAAGAGGGCTGCCCAAGCAGCCAATTAGGGTGGAACCGCGGATAACTCCGTCCCTTACATAAGGGATGGAGTTTTTTATTTTATTCAGGAGGTAAGATTATGGTTAAAGTTACTTTAAAAGACGGCAGCGTAAGGGAATACGAAGATAACGTAACCTTGCTTGAAGTTGCCAAAAGCCTTTCTCAAAAACTTGGCAAGCAGGCTTTGCTTGCTGTTGTAGATGGACAGAACAAAGACCTGTCCGATAAGCTGACCCATGACGCCAGCGTAGAATTTGTTGTGCCCGAAAGCGAAGAAGGCCTGCACGCTATCCGCCATACTGCGGCGCATGTAATGGCACAGGCTATTCAGCACCTGTTCCCGGATGTAAAATTTGCCATTGGCCCTGCCATTGCCAACGGATTTTATTACGACCTTGACAGCGAGCATGTTTTCACTCCGGAAGATTTGGCCGCTATCGAAAAAGAAATGGCAAAAATCATTAAAGCCAACATTCCTTTGGTAAGGGCAGAAATTCCCCGTGCCGAAGCACTGAAAATGTTTGAGGAGAAAAACGAAAAATATAAGGTAGAACTTATTAACGATTTGCCGGAAGACGCAATCATCAGCACCTATACCCAGGGCGATTTTACCGATTTGTGCGCAGGCCCGCACTGCCCCTCCACCGGCCGTGTTAAAGCCTTTAAGCTGCAAAGCATTGCCGGCGCTTACTGGCGCGGCGATGAGCACAACAAAATGCTCCAGCGTATTTACGGCACCGCTTTCCCCAGCAAAGAAGAACTTGACGCTTACCTGCACATGCTGGAAGAAGCCGCCAAGCGCGACCACCGCAAACTCGGCAAAGAGCTCGATTTGTTCAGCATTCAGGATGAAGGCCCGGGCTTCCCGTTCTTCCATCCCAACGGCATGATTATTAAAAACACCCTTATTGATTACTGGCGCGAAGTACACCGCCGCTACGGTTACTACGAAATTCAGACCCCGATGATTCTTTCCCGCACTCTGTGGGAACGCAGCGGACACTGGGACCATTACCGCGACAATATGTACTTCACCAAAATTGATGAAGCAGATTACGCCGTAAAACCGATGAACTGCCCCGGCGGCATGCTGTTTTACCGTACCCATCCGCACAGCTACCGCGAACTGCCGCTGCGCGTTGGCGAACTTGGCCTTGTACACCGCCACGAACTGAGCGGCGCACTGCACGGCCTGTTCCGTGTACGCTGCTTCACGCAGGATGATGCCCACATCTTTATGATGCCCGAACAGATTAAAGATGTTATTCAGGAAACCATCCGCCTGTTTGACGAAGTATATGCAACCTTCGGCTTGAAATACCATGCAGAACTTTCTACCCGCCCGGATGACAGCATGGGTGATGACGAAACCTGGGAAAAAGCAACCAACGGCCTTAAAGCCGCTATGGAAGACTTTGGCCTGCCGTACACTGTTAACGAAGGCGACGGCGCATTCTACGGCCCGAAAATTGACTTCCACCTTACCGACTCCATCGGACGTACCTGGCAGTGCGGCACCATTCAGCTTGATATGCTGCTGCCGGAAAAATTCGATTTAACCTACACCGGCGAAGACGGCTTAAAACACCGCCCGGTAATGATTCACCGCGTTGCCTACGGTTCTATTGAACGCTTTATCGGCATTTTAATTGAACACTATGCCGGCGCGTTCCCCGCATGGCTTGCTCCGTGCCAGGTCCGCATTCTGCCGATTACCGACAAACAGCACGACTACGCACAAAAACTGTACGACAAAATGTTTGCTCTTGGCCTGCGCGTACACGTGGATGACCGCAACGAAAAAATCGGTTACAAAATCCGTGAAGCACAAATGCAGAAAACTCCGTACATGCTTGTAATTGGCGAAAAAGAAGTTGAAAACGGCACTGTTGCAGTACGTCGCCGCGGCGAAGGCGATATCGGCGCAATGAATCAGGATGAATTTATTGCCATGCTGCAAAAAGAAATTGCCGAAAAGGAATAATAAAGCCTAAAAAAAAATCGCTGTACTTTTTGGTACAGCGATTTTTTTTTATAAACAGCAAATCAGCGCTTAAAACAAAACCTGATTTACGCAATATTGCTGCGTAAGTTTTTTAACGCCTGCTTATGGTGCTTTGTAACCATGGCAGGCGAGCAGTTTAACAGTTCGGCAGCTTCCCTGCCGCTGTAACCATTTATGTAAAGCGCCTCAATAGTTTGCCTCTGTTTGGCGGTTAACTTATTAAGCGCTAAATTTAATAAAATACTTAATTCCTCGCGTTCAATAACATCGTCGCTGAACTCAGCGCCTTCTGCCTCACTATCGGGCAGGGGCGCTTTTTTATTTTCATCAGCCCATACTTTTTTAACTTCGTCATACAGTGCAAAGTGAATACGGCACCTAACATACCCGGCAAAATGTTCATAATCAGCTCCGTTGTATGTAAGTACAAGCTCAATAAACTTTAACCTTGCAAGGCTTAACCCCTCCTCAAAGCCAAGGGCATTGTAAAACATATCGCGGCGCATTTCGCTGCGGAACAAAGGCTCGAAAGATAGGCAAAGCTGTTCCAACGCCTGCTTGTCACCATTTTGGGCGGCAGTAATTAAACTTTTTGTTTTATTTGCCAATGTGGTAAAAGTTTTGTGGCGCACGGTTTTGGGAATAATATCCATTTCCGGCACAGCAGATTTAGGCTTTGGTGTTTTAGGCACCGCGTTAGTAAATAAAAAGTTTTTTCTGTTTTGGTAATTATTCAAAAATAAACCCCCTGTAAAAATAATAAGCCGTTTAGCGGTGCGCACCTAAAAAGCGGCGTAAGCAAGATTATAACCGAAGGGTTGGCTGTTTGTAAAGAGTTTGTTGAAAAATTTTGTAAAAAATAAAAAAGTGTGGATTAACACAAACCTGGTTACCAGTTGGCAAGATACATAAAAGAAAGACACAAAGTTAAAGTAAGGTCTTGCCGGGGGAGAAAGAACGTGGTATAATTTTAGCGAAGAGATGAATATTGCTTTGTATATTACGCACATTAAGAAATCTTGATGGGCGTAATATAATTACAATGTTGTACTTATTTTGCTGTTTAATTAAAAGGAAGGCGGTATTATGATGAAAAAGTTGGCTTTAAGCACGTTGATGACCTGCTTGATTATTGGTAATGCAGCGTTTGCTGCTGATGGTGAAACGATTAGTGTTTATGATGGAAGCGAAGTAACTAAACCTGCTGGTAGATATCGTCTTGTTCTTATAAGAGGAGATAGTACAGTTAATATTAAAGCAGAAGGAGAAAATGTTACATTTACTAATCAACGTGAACCTATATATAATGATAAAAACACGTTATTAGGATATGCTGTTATCAGAATAGATAATAAGAATAATCAGGGTGGTAAACTTTATATTAACGCAGATGAAGTTAATTTTGAAACTAATTATTCAAGGAATGATGCTGTAGGTAATAAATATCAAAGGTATTGCGGTTTCTTCTTAGGAAATTCCGATGTAACATTTGATGTTAATAAATTGTATATTGGCTCAGAAGAAAAAAATGGCGAACGCGGATTTCAACTTCAAGGGGCAAATAATAAATTAAATTTTTATGCGGACGAAATAGTTGCTTACGTTAGCGACCAATTTGTAAATGCACAGGCTGATCCGTCAAATCCAGCGCTTGTTAATATAGGCAGTGCAGATGATAGGGTAGGGCTTTTTGAAGTTCATACAGCTTTGCAAGGCTATGATGAAAGTTATATAGGAATTTTACAGACCAATGAAGGCAGCACTATAAATTTATATGCCGATACAGCAATTTTAGATGGTGGAAAATGGGACAGAGGCGGTGTTATCGGCTCCGGAACTTATGGTACGGTAAATGTTGATGCTAAAAATTTGATTATTGACGGTAATATCTGCGGTACTTATGGTAAAATGAATTATGCTGGCGAAAAGTTAGCACTTAATGTTACGGCAGATAATTTGAATATGAATGGAGATATCAATATTGGCAGTTTGGAAACTACTGGCAGTAATTTTAACAGAGATACGAAAGTAAATATTACTGTGACGGAAAATGCTAATATTACCGGCAATATTAATGTTTATGGCAATGATTATGACAGTAAAGATGATGACAGCATTTTAAATATTGATTTTCAAAATAATGCTGTTTTAACCGGTAAAATAAATGTAGAGGGTACGTTGGAAACAGTTAACCTTGGCGGCAATGCTGATATGACTTCTTCCAGCGGCGTTTATAATGTTAGTAAAGGCGGCAATGTAAATTTTACCGGCGGTACTTGGGCAGTTAATGAATGGTCTGGCGATAACAGCGGTAATATCAAAGTTGGCGAAAATGCAACTTTAAATATTAATAATACTATTACAGTGGCAAACGCTGTAATTAATGGTGATGTTGTTATAGATACAGATAAAGTTACTGGGACTGGGGCAGTAATTACCGCAACTAATGACGCAACATTAGATGAAAATGCAAATGTAATTCTTACAAATGTCGAAGCAGGTGAAAAAATTACAACGAGTTTATTTGGTGGTGCTGACGCTGAGGCGCTAAACGAGCAGGCTGTCTCGCAAATGAAAACTGATAACTTAATGCAGAATGTTACTACTGAGGACGGTAAAATTGTTATCGGTGTTGCCGATGCTTCCAAAGTTTTGCCGGATGTTGTTTTAGGTGGCATTGTTACCTCGTTAACGGCTAACAGAATTCATAACGATTTCTTTGACGATGTTTTAAAATCCGGTGACGCCGCTAAAACAACAGCCGCCCTTAACAGTGTTGCAAACATGGGCGAACTTGCCGGTGTAAACCACGGCACTTACAGCATGAGCAACCAAATGACTGACGCTGTTGCAGACCATTTGAGCATTGCAACCCACGGCGAGCAGGATAACGATATTTGGGCACATTACATCCATAATAAAGAAGATATTGACGGTATGGATTTCGGCGGTGTTGATGGCAGCTATGAAGCACAGTACAACGGCATTGTAGTTGGCAGTGACCTGTACAAAAACGGTAAAACTACCGCAGGCATTGCTTTAAGCTATGCTGATGGCAACATCAACGGTAGCAATTTTGCAAGCAGCACTAAAAATGAAGCTGAATACTATGGCGCAAGCCTGTACGGCCGCATTGATAACGGCAACAGCGCAATTTTGGGCGATATCAGCTACATGCACAGCGATAACGATATTACCCAAAACAACAGCGGTCACGAAATTACCGCTTCTGCCGACGCTGACGCTTTCAGCATTGGTATTCGTGCAGAACAGGCTTATGAAGCAGGTGCAGGTAAATTTGTACCGTATGCAGGCATCCGCTATATGCACCTTGGCGCGGGCGATTACAGCAACAGCCTTGGTATGGAATACAATGCCGATGACCAGAACCTGTGGCTTTTGCCGGTTGGCGTAACTTACAGCGCAGAAGTGCAGAGCGGTGACTGGACGGTTAAACCGATTGCAGAAGTAGGCTATGTATGGACTATGGGCGACCGTGACACTGACCAGACTGTAAGCCTTAACGGTGCAAGCGATACCTTCGGTTTTGAAACTGCTGACAGCGGCAGCTTTATCGGCAGACTTGGTATCGAAGCTGAAAAAGCTGATGTAACTTACGGTTTAAGCTACGAATATCAGAAAGGTGATACCGTTAAAGCCAATAAATGGATGGCAAATCTTACCTTTAGTTTTTAATTAAATAATGTAAATTAGATGAGAAAGATTTGTACTGTGAGGCATTAGCTAAAAACAGCGGCGGCTGAATTTAGGGCATTTTGTACGGGAGTCCGGTGCTGTGCCCGGACGGAATCGGAGAAGCCGCAGTATTTTAGCTAAGCCGAACAGTGCAAACTTTCTTATTTTTTACTGTATTTTAATATTATGTTATACCTAAAAAGATGATAATTATGGCAAAAGTACCTTTTAACGAAGCAAAATTTAAGCAAATTGCCGGTAACTGCACGGCAGAATACGTTAACTATATGCCGCGCGGCAAAAACGGTATGCGCTGCTGGGAAATTAAAGCACAGAAGCCTGACGGAGACTATATGATAGTAGTTTTGTGCGATTACGGTTATAAGGTTGATGGCAAAACGGTAGAAATAAAGCCTTTTACCGAGCGTGCCGGGCGCAACGAAGAAATTTACCGCCTGTACCACGAAGAAGGCTTATCACAATTATTTTTGGCTAATTTATTTAATATGAGCCAGCCTTCCGTATCGCTGATTGTTAAACAGATGAAAGAAAAATAATTTTTACCGGCACCTTAAAGTTTAAAATGGCTTTTAAGGTGCTTTTTTTATTGATGCCAGAAAACGGAATTTTTTATTATTTTTGCGATATGAACAAATATTTTACAAAAAAATAAATAATTATTATTGATTAAATGCGCGGACTGTGTTATACTTAAATCATCAAGAAAGCGTTTCCAAAAAAAGGAGGATTTTAATATGAAGAAAAAAGTTTACAAAGCATTTAACGAGCAGGTTCAGGCTGAATTATATTCTGCATATATGTATCTGGCAATGAGCCTTGATATGGAAGCTAAAAATTTTAAAGGCATGGCACACTGGCTGAAAGCACAGTATGAAGAAGAACGTGAGCATGCTTTTAAATTAATGGGCTTTATGCAGGATTGCGGCGAAAAACCGGAACTGCTTGCTATTGAAGCACCGGCTGCCGATTACGGCACTCCGCTGGAACTGTTCAAAAAAGTTCTGGAACATGAAAAATATGTTACTTCCCGCATTCACGATATGTATGAAGTAGCTTTGGCAGAAAAAGATTATGCTGCCCAGAGCCATTTGAAATGGTTCATTGACGAACAGGTTGAAGAAGAAGCCAGCGCTTCCGAAATTGTTGAAAAACTGCAAATGGTTGGCGATAATGTTGGCGGCCTGTTCATTATTGACGGCCAGCTTGGCGCAAGAAAATAATTAAATAATTTGTTGACAAGGCTGCATGGTTGTGTTATTATATTCGGGTAACAAAGTAGAAGCCGCTCGCTTCTCACCTTGCAGCTATGCTCGACAGGGTTGGATATGTACTAACGCGGGTGGATTTGTTCTGCCCGCTTTTCTTTTTGACTGAAATATTTTGGAGGTGACTTGTCATAGCTAAGGAAAACTTGCGTATCAATGAAGAAATTCGGGCACGTGAAGTGCGCGTTATCGGCAGCGATGGCGAACAGCTTGGAATTATGTCCGGCCGCGAAGCCCAGCAGCTTGCTTATGAAAAACATCTCGACCTGGTGGAAATTGCACCTACTGCCAAACCGCCTGTGTGCCGGATTATGGATTACGGCAAGTATCGTTACGAGCAGCAGAAACGCGAAAAAGAGTCTCGTAAGAAACAGAAAACATTTGACATTAAAGAAGTTAAGCTGCGCCCCGGCATTGAAGAACATGACTTCAACGTTAAGTTTAAAAATGCCGTGCGTTTCTTAGAAGATGGCGACAAAGTAAAGGTTACCATTATGTTCCGTGGACGTGAGCTTTCGCATCCGGAACTGGGTGAAGTTCTTTTAAACAAAATGGCTGCCCAGCTTAAAGAGATGGCAGTTGTTGAAAGACAGCCCAAACTTGAAGGCAAAAACATGATTATGATAGTTGCGCCGAAACCGAGTAAATAAGGAGGATTTTTTAAATGAAGTTGAAAATGAAAACCCGCAGAGCTGCTGCAAAACGTTTCAAAAAAACCGCTTCCGGTGAATTTAAACGTGCCAAAGGTTATAAGAGCCATATTCTTGAGAAAAAAGCTCCTGCCCGCAAGAGAAATCTGCGCAAAGCTACTTTAGTGCATAAAACTGACCATGAACGCGTAGTTAAAATGCTGCCGTATGCATAATTAGTGGAGTTAAGGGAGGATATTACTAATGGCAAGAATTAAAGTTGGTGTAACTGCACACCGCCGTCATAAACATATTTTAAAACTGGCTAAAGGTTACCGCGGAGCTAAACATTTACAGTTCAAAAAAGCTAATGAAACTGTAATGAAAGCATTGAGCTATGCACGCCGCGACCGCCGTGCTAAAAAGCGCGAGTTCCGCCGTTTGTGGATTGCCCGTATCAATGCTGCAACCCGTGCTAACGGCATGAGCTACAGCCGCTTTATCTGCGGCCTTACCAAAGCAGGCATTCAGCTTGACCGTAAGGTTTTGGCAGATATGGCAATTTTCGACGCAGCTGCATTTGCAAAACTGGTTGAAACCGCTAAAGCTGCTCTGTAATTTAAGCATTAAAGGACCAACGTTTTACAGCGTTGGTCTTTTTTATTTGTGTAAAAATTTGCAAAAATTTCATAATTTGGTATAATACGTGGTAACAGCCGTAATGGCTTTAATAATAAAAATTATAGCAAAAAGTTTTTAAATGAGGTGAGTATACCTTGGGGCGTGAAAATAAGTTTTTGCGTTGGATTGGGCAGGCTTTTAACGGCAGCCAGATGGTGGCATTAAGCTTTATGCTGCTTATTTTGACCGGTGCTTTTTTGTTTATGCTGCCAATTTCCACGCAGGACAGGCAGGGCCTTGCTTTTCTTGATGCGCTGTTTACGGCAACATCGGCTTCGTGCGTAACGGGGCTGACTGTTATCGATGTTGGCAACCAGCTTTCTTGGTTCGGCAAAATGGTGCTGATTGCGCTTATACAAATCGGCGGCCTTGGCATTATGACGATGACGACTCTGGTAATGGTTATTGCCGGGCGCAAGGTTAGCCTGCGTGAGCGTCTGTTTTTGCAGGAATCTATGAACCAGACGGAAATATCCGGCGTTGTACGCATTGCGCTGAACATTATTAAGTATACGCTTGTAATTGAGTTCTTTTTTGGCACAATTCTGGCGGCGCATTTTGCTTTTGTTAAGGATATGGGCTGGATTGGCGTTGTTTACGGCTACTGGCATTCCGTATCGGCCTTTTGTAATGCCGGTTTTGACCTGATGGGCGATTATAAGAGTCTTATTGATTATCACGGCGATATCGTTATTAATTTAAGCATTGCGCTTTTGATTACTCTCGGCGGCCTTGGCTTTATGGTACTGGAAGATTTAAAGCGCGGCTGGAACTGGGAACGTTTTTCGCTGCATACAAAAATAGTGCTTTTAACAAGCGTTGGCTTAAACGTTGTGGGTACTTTGCTTTTATGGGGCTTTGAATCGAACAATCCGTATACTTTGGGCAATATGAGCATGTTCGACAGCTGGATGGCAGCGTTTTTCCAGGCTGTGTCCTCGCGTACTGCGGGTTTTAACACCATTGATTTAATGCATCTGCATGACAGCAGCTTGTTTGTGCTGATTATCTGGATGTTTATCGGTGCGGGCAGCGGTTCTACCGGCGGCGGCATTAAAACAACCACGTTTATTGTACTGATGGCGTCGTTATGGTATATGCTGAAAGGCCAGCGTGATGTGGTTATGTTTGGCAGGCGCATTGATGAAAAGATTGTTGACAAATCGTTTGTAATTACTGTACTGTGCCTTATCTGGGTGCTTTTTGCCACCATGATGCTTTTGGTAATAAATAACGGGCATTATCCGTTTATAGATATTTTGTTTGAGGTTGTTTCCGGGTTCGGTACGGTAGGTTTGGGCATTGGCATTACGCCCGACTGGCAGCCGTTTGGCAAATGGATTTTAATTTTAACCATGTATATCGGCCGTATCGGTATTTTAACTTTTATTTTGAGTTTCTTAAGTTCCGGTACCAACAAAATAAGGTATCCGTCGGAACATATCAACATAGGTTAATGGGGTGTAAATAATGGCAAAAAACAATAAACAAAAACAGTTTGCGGTGCTTGGCCTGGGGCGCTTCGGCACCAGCGTGGCACTTACGCTGCATGAGCTTGGCTACCAGGTTTTGGGCGTTGACAGTGATGAAGAAATTGTGCAGGATTTGTCGCACGAGCTGACGCATGTTGTAAGTGCGGATGCTTCTGACGAAAACACCCTGCGCAGCCTTGGCATTAATAACTACGAGGTTGTTATTGTAGGTATTGGTCCGCTTGAAGACAACCTTTTAACAACGCTGAACCTTAAGGAAATGGGGGTACCGTTTGTTGCCGTTAAAGCAACCAGTGCCGTACACGGCAAAATGCTTGAAAAAATCGGCGCCGATAAAATTATTTACCCTGAACGCGATATGGGCAAGCGCGTTGCCCATAACCTTATTTCCAGCAGCATTGTTGACTACATTGAAATGAGCAACAACATCAGCCTTATGAGTACGAATATTCCTCATTCGCTGGTTGGCAAAAACCTTATCGAATCCGATTTGCGCAAACGTTACAATGTTAACGTTGTTGCCATCAAGCACGAAGGCGTAACTTATATTAACCCGAAACCGACGCAGGTTTTGGAAGAAGGCGACGAGATGATTGTTATCGGCGAGCATCAGAACATTAAAGCCTTAGAGGAAATTGTTTAATGAAAGAGATTACAAGCCTTGGCAATGCCGTTGTTAAGGATGTGTGCAATTTAAAACAGAAAAAGTACCGCGAACGCAGCGGCAGTTTTGTTGTTGAAGGCCTGCGCGCCGTGGAAGAAGCGGTGCGTTATGCCGCTGTGCAGAAGATTTTTGCCGTGCCGGATACTGCAAATACCAGGCTGGCGCAGCTTTTGGCTGATGCTGCCGCAAAAAATATTGAGCTTTACAGCGTAACGGAACAGGTTATGAAAAAAATGAGCGACACGGAAGCGCCGCAGGGTGTTTTGGCTGTGTGCAGCAAGCCGCAGGGTTTTATAGTGGCAGACGGTACAGTGCTTGTGCTTGACCGCGTGGCTGACCCCGGCAATGTCGGCACGTTAATCCGTACGGCGGAAGCGGCAGGCATGGCAGCCGTTGTTTTGCTGGCGGGCTGCGCCGATGCTTATGCGCCAAAAACAGTGCGCTCCACCATGGGCTCGCTTTTGCGCATGCCTGTTTTGTGCGATATGCCGGAAAGTGAGTTTACCGGCTGGGCGCATAAAAACAATTACGAAATTATGGTTACCTGCCTTGACGGCGCACAAAACATGTATGAGGCGGAGTTTGGCGCGCGCACGGCCATAGTTGTCGGCAGCGAGGCTTACGGCGCTTCGGAAAGCTTAAAGGCTGCCGCTGCCAAAAGGGTGTTTATACCAATGCAGGGCAGGGCAGAATCGCTTAATGCGGCAGTGGCAGGGGGCATAGTTATGTTTGAAGCCATGCGCCGCCGTCTTGCAACAAAATAAAGGCTGTGTTATAATAATACACGTCAATTTATAAAATTTGTGCTATGAAAAAGAGAGTAGGCATAAACTGCGACGCAGAGAGCAGGGCCATGGCTGAAAGCCCTGTGATACAGGTTGTGCCGAAGTTCACTTTGGAGCATCCGTTTTGAAAATAAGTAGAAACGGCGTTTGCCGCGTTAAGGCGTTATGAGGTACAAAACAGGGTGGTACCGCGGAAGTTATGCAGCTTTCGCCCCTTTGAAGGGGCGGAGGCTTTTTTATTTTTACCGCCTGCCCCTGAATGCTGAATTTTGGGAGGTTAAGTATGAGAGAAGAACTGCAAGCACTTAAAGAGCAGGCGCTTAAAGAGCTGGAAACAGCTGCAAGCGTGGACGCGCTGAAAGATTTGCGCGTTAAGTATCTTGGCAAAAAAGGCCATATGACTGACATCCTGCGCGGCATGGGCAGCCTGCCGGCAGAAGAAAGACCGAAAATCGGCCAGATTGTAAACGAAGTAAAAAAGATTTTGGAAGAAGCTATTGCCGCCAAAGCCGAAGTTTTGGAAGCTGAAGCATTAAAACAGCGCCTTGCCAGCGAAAAGGTTGACATTACGCTGCCTGGCCGCAAACCGCACTGCGGGCATTTGCATCCCATTACGCTGACGATGCGTGAAATTAAAAAGATTTTTATGCGCATGGGCTTTGAAGTTCTGGAAGGGCCGCAGATTGAAAGCGATTACTATAACTTTGAAGCATTGAACCTGCCGAAAGACCATCCGGCAAGGGATATGCAGGATACTTTTTATATTACCGAAGACATTTTGCTGCGCACGCAGACTTCGCCTATGCAGGCGCGCAAAATGCAGGCAAGCGTGCCGGATTCCCCAATCCGCATGATTTCGCCGGGCACTGTATACCGCAACGACTACGACGCAACTCATTCGCCTATGTTCCATCAGGTTGAAGGTTTGGTGCTGGGCAAGGATATCAGCCTTGCCGATTTAAAAGGCACACTGGAAACCTTCTGCAAGGAAATGTTCGGCAGCAGCGTAAGCATCCGCCTGCGCCCGAGTTATTTCCCGTTTACCGAACCGAGTGCGGAAGTTGATATTTCCTGCGTTATCTGCGGCGGCAAGGGCTGCCGTGTGTGCAAAAACAGCGGCTGGCTGGAAATTTTAGGCAGCGGCATGGTACACCCCAACGTACTGCGCATGAGCGGCTACGACCCCGAAAAAACCAGCGGCTATGCCTTTGGCATGGGCGTAGAACGTATTGCCATGCTTAAATACGGCATTGACGATTTGCGTTTGTTCTTTGAAAATGATTTGCGGTTCATCCGCCAGTTTAAATAAGGAGGGGTACCATGTTAGCATCTGTTGATTGGCTTAAACAATATGTAGATATTGATGTCACTCCTGAGGAGCTGGCTGAAAAACTGACCCGCGTAGGGCTGGAGGTTGAAAGCGTAAACCATCTTGGTGAAGGGCTGGAAGGCGTTGTTACCGGCAAGGTAACGCATATCGAGCGCCATCCTAACTCTGACCATTTGTGGATTTGCAAGATGGATGTCGGCGGGCCGGAAATTCTGCAAATTTTAACCGGTGCGCAGAACGTTCACCAATATGATATGGTGCCGGTAGCAGTTATCGGTTCTCATCTGCCCGGAGGCATGACCCTTAAAAAAGCAAAAATGCGCGGGCTTGATTCTTTCGGCATGCTGTGCAGCGCAGCAGAACTTGGCATTGACGCCAAACTTTTGCTGCCGGAACAGCGCGAAGGCATTTTCATTCTGCCGCCGGATACTCCGGTTGGCGTGGATATTAAAAAAGTGCTCGGCCTTGACGACGTAGTGCTTGATATTGACCTTACCGCCAACCGCGGCGACTGCACCAATATTATCGGCCTGGCGCGCGAAGCAGCAGCCGTGCTTGGCAAAGAACTGCGCATGCCGGATATGAGCGTTAAGGAAGCTGCCGGCGGCAGTGCTGCTGATATGGCTGCCATTGAAGTTGACGCTAAAGATTTGTGTAGCCGTTTTGCAGTGCGCGTGCTGAAAAACATTAAAATCGGCCCCAGCCCGGAATGGATGCAGAAACACCTGCGTGCCTGTGGTATGCGCCCGATAAGCAACGTTGTTGATGTAACAAACTATGTAATGCTGGAACTTGGCCAGCCGATGCATGCTTATGATTATGACAAGGTAGGCGGGCATAAGCTTATTGTGCGCCGCGCCGCAGACGGTGAAAAACTGGTAACATTGGACGGGCAGGAACGCATTTTAACCCCGGACATGATTACCATTGCCGACCCTGACCATGCTGTTGGCCTTGGCGGCGTTATGGGCGGTTTGGAAACCGAAGTTACCGGCGAAACCGTTAATGTAATGCTGGAAGCCGCAACCTTTAATGGGCCTTCCATCCGCCGTACTTCCAAAGCGCTGGGGCTGCGCAGTGAAGCCTCCGGACGTTTTGAACGCGGCGTTGATACTGTGCTGAACCATAATGCTTTAAACCGCGCCGTACACCTGTTGGAACAGATGGGGGCCTGCGAAACGGTTTGCGGCATCGTAGAAGATTATCCGGAAGAAGTTAAACCTGCCGTTATCCGTGTAACGCCGCAGGCTATTAACAGCCGTATCGGCGTGGAAATTGCCGCTGAAGAAATGGTTGATATTCTTAAAAAATTACAGTTCGGCGTGGAATATGACGGCGGCGTATTAACCGTTACCGCTCCTTCCTGGCGTTATGACATCAGCTGCGATGCCGATATCAGCGAAGAAATTGCCAGAATGCATTCTTATGACAAGATTGAATCGCATAATCCGGATTTGCCGCTGGTACAGGGCCGTCAGGCTGTAATTGACGATGTATGCGAAGAAATTGAGGATTATCTGGTTGCTGCCGGTTTGAACGAAGTTATGACTTACAGCTTCATTAATCCAAATTCTTTTGATAAAATCCTGCTGGACGAAGCAGACAGCCGCCGCGGCGCCATTGAACTGATGAACCCGCTGAGCGATGAATTTAAGGTAATGCGCACCAGCATGCTGCCGGGTATGCTTAATACGGCTGCTTATAACCAGGCCCGCCAGGCAGAATCCGTTAAGATTTTTGAAATAGGCAAGGTATTTTTGCCCAAGGCTCTGCCGCTTAAAGAACTGCCGGAAGAAAAACCTGTTTTATGTGCCGTACTTGCCGGAAGACGCAGCAGCATTAATTGGACTGAAACCAAAGACGAAGTTGATTTTTACGATATGAAGGGTGCAGTGGAAGGCCTTTTGGAAAATTTGCAGATTGCAGGCGCAAAATATGTGCCGGTGGCTCAGCCTTACCTGCACCCCGGCAAGAGCTGTGCCGTTGAATACGAAGGCAGGGTAATTGGCTGGTTCGGCGAACTGCACCCGACCGTTGCCGGAAACTACGGCCTTAACGGCAGCGTATGCGTGCTGGAACTGGAAGTTGAACCGCTTGTTGCAAGTGCATCCCATGTGCCGCAGTTTGTACATCTGCCCAAATATCCTGCAACCTCGCGCGATATTGCGGTTGTTGTACCGCTGGGGGTTGCCATGGAAGAACTGGAAGCAGTTATCCGCGCTAATGCTGGCAGCCTGCTGAAACAGGTAAAAGTATTTGATGTTTACACCGGTAAACAGGTGGAAGCAGGTTACAAATCCATGGCGTTTAACTTAACCTTCCAGGCAGACGACCGTACTTTAACGGATGAAGAAATTGATGCCGTTATTAAAAATGTTGTGGAAAAAGTTGGCGAAGCCTACAAAGCTAAATTAAGAGATTAATTTTAATATTCATGGCAAAGTGCCGCCGGGTTTATTCCGGCGGTTTTTGCTGTTTTAAGGCAAATTTTTAAAGCCTGTGCCCTTAAAAGTTGCCGCGGCGGCGATAAAAGTTTATAATTAATTTAAAAGAACACGGAAAGAAGGTGCGTTTATGAAACTTTATGTATGGCGCCATAACAAAACCTACCATAGCCACAGCATGATACAGGAACCCTGCGTTAACACGGAATTTTACCTTGATGCCATTGCCATTGTGGCGGCGGAAAGCCTTGAAGAAGCGCTTAAACTGTTGGAGGAGCAGCATAAAGGCTGGCGCACGGAGGATTTGCGTGAACTTGAACCTACTGTTTACAGTCTTGATGAAGGTAAAGTTATTTTTACCGAGCTGAGAGGCTCAATCGCCTAAAAGGAGTGTAAAAATGCCGGCAGAAATTGAAATAAAACTTAATATTGGGGCGGAGGCTTTGCAAAAACTGCTTGATTCTCCACTTGTAGCGGATAAAATTATCGGCGGCAGCGAAGCCGTACACCACCTTGAAACTTCGTATTATGATACGCCGTCTTTTAAACTGATGCACAGCGGCATTGCTTACCGCGTGCGCAAAAACGGCACTAAATACGAAGCAACCATTAAAACGGAAAAAGAAGCTCACGGAGGATTTTCCAGCCGCAACGAATATAATGTTGATTTGCCTGACGGCAAGCCTGTTTTGCAGGGGTTTAAAGAAGAAGGCTTTGATACGGATTTGGAAAAACTTATTGCCGGTGAGCCGCTTGTAAAACTGTTTACAGTTGATGTTGAACGCAGGCTGTGCCTGCTTAAAATAAGCGCGGTTACAACGGTGGAGCTGGCGGTTGACCGCGGCAAAATTGTTTCCGGCATAACCGGAAATGAATGTGCCGTTAACGAAACGGAACTGGAAATTAAAAGCGGTACGAAAGAAGACCTGCTTGCCTATGCAGGGCAGATTGCAAAACTGGTGCCTGTAACACCGGAAAACCGCAGCAAGTATGAGCGCGGCATGAAGCTGTGCGGCATAAATTTAACAAAGCCCGCAAAATAAAAAAACGGTATTGCCGTAAAAGGCAATACCGTTTTTTGCGTATATTTAGTGTTAAATTTTAAAATAAACTTTCCATAAACGGCAGCAGAATAGGAGCCAAAATGGAAGTTGCTATGCCGGTAAGCCCTATGGAAGCGCCGCCGATTGCCAGCTGCAAGGCATTTTTGCCAGCGCAGACGCTGGTGCCGAGCCCGTGGCTGGAAGCGCCTATGGAAAGGCCGATGGCAATGTTGTTTTTTATTTTTAAAGCTTCTAAAATTTTGTGGTTAAAGGTTGCTCCAAGCATGCCTGTAAAAATTACACAGGCAGCCGTAAGTGCCGGAATACCGCCGATAGCGGAAGAAATATCCATGGCAATAGGCGTTGTTACGGATTTGGGAATCATGGAAAGCAGCACCTGGCTGCTTGCGCCGAACATTTTACCGCAAATGAAGATGCTGACAATGCCTGTAACAGTAGCAACAAGAATGCCGCTTATAATTACCGGCAGGTTTTCTTTTATAATGCGCCTGTTGTTGTACAGCGGCAGGGCCAGTGCCACGGTGGCAGGGCCGAGCAGAAAGTTGATAAAGCCTGCGCCTGTTTCGTAGTCCTCGTAAGTAATATACGGCTCCTGAAAATAAATAAAGGCAATTATCATCGGGCACGCCAACACAAACGGTGGAATAATGCTCAGTTCAAACTTATCTACAATAATTTCGCATATTACATAAACAACTATGGTAAGGGCAATGCCAAACAGCGGCGATTGGATGAAAGCTTCTGGTAAAAAAGTCATTTCCCGGCACCGCCTTTACTTTTCAGCATAAAGTTTAAAAATACAGCCGTTACAATCAGTATCATAAAACTGCTTATAATAACGGTAGCCACAATGGCGGTACTTTCTGCAAGGATAACGTCCAGATACAGCAAAATGCTTACGCCTGCGGGCAAAAAGAGCATGCCCATTTTTTCTATTAAAATATCGCAGACATCTTCAATGGTACGCACCCTTATAACGCCGCTGAGCAAAAGTACCAGCAGCAGAATCATTGCCAGCAGCGCAGGCGGAAATTTAATGCCGCATAAATTAAGCGCAACCGTGCTGACGCCCTGCAAAAAAAGCAGTATAGCAGTTCCTTTCAAAATTGATGATGGTGTCATAATTTTCTTTCCCCTCTCAAAAAATAAAGTAATGTGTATATTTTGCTTCCGCAGCGTCAATTTGTCAAGTTAAAATAACGAAAAAATTTATCACAAAAACATACAAAAAATATTTGACTTTTTGACTTTTGTTGCTATAATATAAAACAGGAGCAGAAAAATGCCCCTGTTAATAAATATGCTGTTAACGCACAGCAAGGTAAATTATTAAAAGTAAAATAATTGCCAAAAGCGTAACGGCACTCATGCCGATATATTCAAAACGGTACATGGATACTTCTTCGTTAAGAAGATTGTAGCTGCGCTGAATGACAAGCATTTTGTTTTCAATGTTGTCCTTCCAAACCGAAGCACGCAGAAGGTCGAGATAGCGCGTGTAAATGCGCGCGTAAAAAATATCTTCCGTAACCTGCAAAGCATTGTTGATATTGCTTGTTAATGTGCTTACATCAGCCATCAGTTCCATCAGCCTGCCGCGTATTTTGCGGTAGCTTGTCTGGCGGCTGCCGGTGCTGCCTTTTTCGGCGGCTTCCAGTTCGTCGTAAGTGCGGTCAATGGCTTCGTTAAGAGCATTGTCGTAGTAGCGCAGTTCCAGAAACTGGGCGTTGGCAAATTCCAGAAGGTCTGGCACGTCAAGGCTGCCGCTGGGGTCATACACAACGGCGGAATCCCACGCAAGGTAGCATACGTCATCGGCGTAAGTAAACCGGTTGGCCAGTGTTTCGGCACGGGTTTCAGGGCTTACGGGCGTGCGGTCTTTCAAAAGCAGCGGCACAATATCCCAGTTTTCGGGCACTTTATCCTGAAAATAATAAACTACAAAATCTTCGTCAAAGTCGGAAACGCGCTCATTGCTGCACGCCGGGCGGATGGTTTCCAAAACGGCGTCAAGGTAAGAGCGGATCTCATCTTCCGGCATGTTTTCGCTGACGATAGACATATCCATGTATTCATCAAAAGTTACATCATCTTCAAAATGAATACGCAGAATAAGGCTGATAACGCCTAAATCAAAAATGCGGGCTTTAACTTCGGTAAGGTAAGTACCGTTGCCCAGCTTCATATCATGGGAACCAAGCTCAACAAGAACCGGCGGGTCCTTAAAAGTAATAGACTTGGTAGATATACGGTCCAGGCGGAGCCTGGAAGCGATTTTGTTGCGGCTGGTCCAAAGGGCCTGCACTAAATCAAGGTCAATTTCGTCGGCAACGTCAAAAAGACGGTATACAATCATGGATGTATTCATAAAATATCCTCCGTGAAAAAAGAATTTACTTGCATATTCGCCGCCGGAAGCGGTTTCCCTGCGTATTTAACATAAAAATTTATGTAAAATATTTTACTGTTTATACAGTTTGAAGGAGGTTAGCGCTATGAATGAACGCTACAGTGAAGAAGTAAAAAGCATATTGGAAGCTGCTCAGCAGCAGGCTGTTATAAATTATAACCAGGAACTGACCTGCGCCCATCTGTTAGTTGCGCTGGCCGGAAGTGAAGGGTTTTTCCCGTTCCTGCTTAAAAATGCCGGCGCTGATGCCGGTACCTTTACTGCGGAAGCCAAACGCCTTGTGCAGAAAATACCTTCCGTAAAAGGGCAGGACAGAGGGCTTATGATGAGTACCGGCGCAGCCCGCGTGCTGGCTATTGCAGCGCAGAACGCAGGGCAGGTTGAAGTTAATATCTGCCATTTGGTTGGTGCTCTTGCCAGTGACGGCGACAGCGATGTTACCGCGCTCTTGAAAAAATACGGCATTACCAAAAACAAGGCCGAAGGGCTGTATATGGCCTACACCAACAGTGCCGAAGGCGACGAAAAGAAACAGACTCTTGAAAAATACGGGCAGGATTTAACCGCCAAAGCCAAAGAAGGCAAGCTTGACCCTGTTATCGGCAGAGATGAAGAAATCCGCCGCGTGGTTGAAATTCTTTCGCGCCGCAAAAAGAACAACCCTGTTTTGATTGGCGAGCCGGGTGTTGGCAAAACCGCCATTGTTGAAGGGCTTGCCCGCCGCATTGTGGCAGGCGACGTTCCGGAAAGCCTTAAAAACAAAACTCTGTACGCGCTGGATTTGGCAGCACTTGTTGCTGGTGCCAAATACCGCGGCGAGTTTGAAGAACGCCTTAAAAAAGTTTTGAAACTGGTATCCGAATCCGGCGGGCAGATTATTATGTTTATTGATGAACTGCACACCGTTGTTGGTGCCGGTGCTGCCGAAGGCGCCATGGACGCAGGCAATATTTTAAAACCGATGCTTGCCCGCGGCGAGCTGCGCTGCATTGGTGCAACCACGCTGAACGAATACCGCAAATATATCGAAAAAGACAGCGCTCTGGAACGCCGCTTCCAGCCCGTTATGGTTAAAGAGCCGGATGTTGAAGACACCATCTCCATTCTGCGCGGCTTAAAAGAACGCTACGAAGTACACCACGGCGTGCGCATTAAAGACGCTGCCCTTGTTGCAGCGGCTGTGTTAAGCAACCGTTATATTAACGACCGCTTTTTGCCTGATAAGGCAATAGACCTTGTGGACGAAGCGGCAGCGCGCCTGCGTACCGAAATCGACAGCCTGCCTGCCGAGCTTGACGAAAGCAAACGCCGCATTTTGCAGCTGGAAATTGAAGCACAGGCCTTAAAGAAAGAAGACGATGAGCAGAGCAAAGACCGCCTTGCCAAAATCGAAGAAGAACTGGCAGAGCTTAAAAAATCTAACGACGAACTTGTTAAACGCTGGGAAGCACAAAAAGCTGCCATCAGCCGTGTACGCGAAGTTAAAAAGGAAATTGACGCCGTTAAACACGACATGGAAACGGCAGAACGCAATTACGATTTGAACAAGCTGGCAGAACTTAAATACGGCCGCCTGCCGGAACTGCAAAAAGAACTGGCGCGCCTTGCCAAAGGTGATGCCGAAGACGAAGACGGCGTACTTTTAAAAGAAGAAGTTGACGAAGAAGACATTGCTAAAGTTGTAAGCACCTGGACTGGCATTCCGGTTGCACGCTTAAACGGCGGCGAACGCGAAAAACTTATCCATCTGGAAGAACGCCTGCACCAGCGTGTTGTCGGGCAGGATGAAGCCGTTAAAGCAGTCAGCGAAGCTGTTATCCGCGCGCGCGCAGGCATTAAAGACCCCAACCGCCCAATTGGCTCGTTCATCTTCCTTGGGCCTACCGGCGTAGGCAAAACCGAACTTGCCAAAGCACTGGCAGAAATTTTGTTTGACGACGAACGCAACATGATTCGTATTGATATGAGCGAATACATGGAGAAGCACACCGTTTCGCGCTTAATCGGCGCGCCTCCGGGCTATGTTGGCTATGATGAAGGCGGCCAGCTTACAGAAGCAGTGCGCCGCCGTCCGTACAGCGTAATTTTGCTGGACGAAATTGAAAAAGCCCATGCCGATGTATTTAACGTACTTTTGCAGGTGCTTGACGACGGCCGCCTGACTGACGGGCAGGGACGCATTGTCGATTTTAAAAACACGCTGATTATTATGACCAGTAACCTCGGTTCTGCCGAAATTATGCAGAAAAAAGGCGAAGTAACGCGCGAAGAAGTACAGAGCATGCTGATGCGTTTCTTCCGCCCGGAATTTTTGAACCGTGTTGACGATATTGTAGTATTTAAGGCTTTGCAGGAAGAACAGATTAAGGATATTGTTAAACTCATCCTTAAAGAGCTCAGCGACAGGCTGCAAAAACAGCTTGATATGACGCTTACCGCCAGCGATGAGGCCGTGGCATACCTTGCAGGTGCAGGCTTTGACCCTGCCTTTGGTGCGCGCCCGCTGAAACGCCTTATTGTACATACCGTTGAAAACATTCTCGGCAAGAAAATTGTTGCCGGTGAAATCGGCAGCGGCACAAAAGTTAAAGTTGTGCTTAAAGACGGCAATATCGAAGTTGAGCAGGAATAAGCAACTATAAAAAAATAAATAACAGCAAAAAGTCCTGTTTTAGTGATGTATTCATTAAAACAGGACTTTTTTTATAAGGATATGATGTATAATATAAGTATAGAAGTTTGTAAACGGAAGGAGCGGAAGTGTATGGGTAAAAAAGTTTTAATTATCGGCGGCGTGGCGGCAGGAATGAAAACTGCTTCGCGCCTGCGCCGCAGGGATAAAGATGCGGAAATTACGGTTGTTGAACGCGGAGAACTTGTAAGTTATGGTGCGTGCGGTTTTCCTTATTATATTGGTGACGAAGTTAAAAATTTTAATGAATTTACGCATACGCCGCAGGGTATTGCGCGCGATGTAGATTACTTTAAAAAGGTTAAGGGCATTGATGTTTTAACCGGGCACGAGGCGCAGAAGATTAACCGCGCGGCAAAAACGGTTACTGTGCTGAACAGGAAAACCGGCGAAGTTACAGAAATGCCTTACGATGTGCTGGTGCTTGGCACTGGCGCTACGCCGGTGCGCCTGCCGGTGCCGGGGGCTGATTTGGAAGGCATCCATAACTTCTGGTTCCCGTGGGAAGTTTTAAAAGTTAAAGAAGAAATTGCCGCCCATAATGTTACGGATGTTGTTATAGTAGGCGCGGGTTTTATCGGCATGGAACTGGCGGAGGAGTTTAACAAAATAGGCGTGAAGGTAAGCGTTGTGGAAATGCAGAACCGCATTCTGCCGCAGATGCTTGATTTGGAAATGGCAGAGCTTGCCGCAAAACCTGTTGCCGCTGCCGGTATAAATTTATATCTTGAAGAAAAAACAGTTGCTTTTGAAGGTGAAGGGCGTGTTGCCGCCGTTAAAACGGATAAACGCACAATTCCGGCGCAGATGGTAATTGTAGCTGTTGGCGTACGCCCGAATGCTGAACTGGCGCGTGAAGCGGGGCTTGAAATTGGCGTAACTGGTGCCATTGCCGTTAATGAATATATGCAGACGAGCGACCCGTGCATTTATGCTGGCGGCGATTGTGCGGAAAATACTCACCGCGTAAGCGGGGCTAAAATTTTTGCGCCGATGGGCAGCACTGCCAACAAGCACGGACGCATTATTGCCGATAATATTTGCGGCGATATGGTAAAATACCCCGGCGTTTTGGGCACGGGGCTGTGCCGTATGCCGGGCGTGGAGGCAGGCAGCACGGGCCTTAATGAAAAAACTGCCGCAGCGGCAGGAATTGATTTTGAATCCGTAATCGTTCCCGGCAATGACAGGCTTGCTTATATGCCGGGTGCAGGGCGTTTGGTGCTTAAGCTGTTTGCCGACAGGAAAACTCATAAGGTTATCGGCGTGCAGGCGGTAGGGCAAAGCGTTGATAAGCGTATCGACACGCTTGTTGCCGCTATCAGCATGGGCGCAGCGCTTGAAGATTTGAGTGAGTTTGACATTGGTTATGCGCCGCCGTTTAACGGCCCGATTGACAACATTGCCACGGCTGCCAACGTGCTGCTGAATAAAATTGAAGGCAGGCTGCGCAGCATTAACCCGAAGGAATTTAAAGAACTGCGCAAAAGCGAAACTTATACTTTGGTTGATGTGCGTACGCCCGGAGAATTTAAAAACTGCCATATAGCAGGCTGCTGCAATATTGTAAACCTGCCTTTGGATGAAGTGCGCAGCGAATGCTGCAAGGTTTTGCCCGATAAAGACGCACGGCTTGTATGCAGCTGCCAGATTGACCTGCGCGGCTATGAAGCCGAAACCATGCTGCGCGCCCAGGGCTATAAAAACGTTCAGAGCCTTGAAGGAAGCATGAGTGCCTGGCCCTATGAAACCGAAAAAAGCAAATAACAGCAAAAATGTGTAAATTTATTGACACAAAGGGCACAGATTGGTAAAATAAATTAATAATATTCTTTACGTAACGATGCCCGGAGAAATTGTAGTTGGTTGAACAGCACAATGAAACTTTTATGCCGGGCTTTATTTTTTATTGAAAGGCAGTGGGATAATGAAAGTTGCAATTATTATGGGCAGCAATTCTGACTGGCCGGTGCTTGAACCGGCAGAAAAAACTTTAAAAAGTTTTGGCGTTGAAGTGGAAGTTGTAGTTGCTTCTGCACACCGCACTCCCGAAATGGTTCATGAGTTTGCGGCAGGCGCGCGTGAACGCGGCGTTGAGGTAATTATTGCCGCAGCAGGCGCTGCAGCGCATCTTGGCGGTGTTATTGCAGCATTTACAACACTGCCGGTAATTGGCATACCCATTAATGCCACTCCCTTAAACGGTATGGATTCGTTACTGAGCATTGTACAGATGCCTTCCGGTATTCCGGTTGCAACCATGGCAATTAACGGTGCCAAAAACGCAGCGCTGTTTGCCGTACAGATTCTGGCAACCAAATATCCGGAACTTGTTGAAAAGCTGGCCGAAGACCGTGAAAAGATGAAAGCAGAAGTTAAGGCCAAAGGTGAAAAACTGGCTGCACTGCGTGCATCCGAACAGTAATTGCGGCAGCAGAAAAGGAGCAGAGAATGTCTGGCATTGATTTTCAGGATGATAAAATGCATGAGGAGTGCGGCGTATTCGGCATTTATTCACATAATGACGATGTGGCGCTGAATACTTACTGGGGCTTGTATGCTTTGCAGCACCGCGGACAGGAAAGCTGCGGCATTGTAGCTACCGACGGCACTCATATGGAAGGCAAAAAAGGCATGGGCCTTGTGGCTGATGTTTTTAAAGGCGGCGTTGACGGGCTGGAAGGGCATATTGCCATCGGGCATGTGCGTTATTCCACCACCGGTTCCAGCATGGAATACAACATTCAGCCGCTGCGTGTTTATTTTGACGGCGGCAACCTTGCGCTGGCGCACAACGGCAACCTTACCAACGCGGCGGAACTGCGCAAACGCCTGGCTCTGGAAGGCACGGTTTTCCAGACAACGGTTGATACGGAAGTTGTTGTAAGCCTTATTGCCCGCAGCCGCAAAAAAACTATTGAAGAACGTGTTGCCGAAGCGGCAAACACCATTAAAGGCGCTTTCGGCATTTTGGTTATGACGGACAACAAACTTATTGCCGTGCGTGACCAGTACGGCTTCCGCCCGCTGGCAATTGGCAAAATGGACGGCGGCTGGGTTGTGGCTTCCGAATCCTGTGCGTTTGACCTTGTTGGCGCCGAATTTGTACGCGATGTTGAACCGGGCGAAATGCTGGTATTTGAAAATGACCACGATGAGCCGAAAAGCAGCCGCTGGGCAGAAAACATGCCCGCCAAACGTGCGCACTGCGTATTTGAATATGTTTATTTTGCGCGTACCGACAGCGTTATCGACAAACAGTCTGTTTACCAGGCGCGCATCAATATGGGCAGGGAACTTGCCAAAGAAACAAAAGATATTAAGGCTGATATTGTAATTTCCGTTCCGGACTCCGGCACGGCAGCAGCAGTAGGGTACAGCCTGGAATCCGGCGTGCCGTTTATGGAAGGTTTAACCAAAAACCGCTATGTAGGCAGGACGTTTATTCAGCCTACCCAAAAACAGCGCCTTAACGCCGTTAGGCTTAAGCTTAACCCGGTGGAAAGCGTTATTAAGGGCAAATCCGTTGTTGTTGTTGATGATAGCATTGTGCGCGGCACAACCAGCGGCAAAATAGTAAAATTGTTAAAAGATGCCGGTGCGCGTGAGGTACATATGTGCATCAGCTCCCCGCCGGTAACCGACCCGTGCTATTACGGCATTGATACCAGCGTGCGCAAGGAACTGATTGCTTCTACCCATACGGAAGAAGAAATCCGCCAGTATATCGGCGCAGATTCGCTGCATTACATTTCTCTGGAAGGCCTGAAACGTTCTTTGGACTGCATGGACCCCGAAGGAATGTGCTATGCCTGCTTTAATGCCCAATACCCGGATAATGCGGAAGAAACCCTGAGGCAGGGTTCTAAATATATTTTTGAAAACGAAGGCTGATACAGGAGGACGATGATGAGCGAAGAAACCAAGAAACAACTTACTTATGCAGACGCCGGTGTAAATATTGATGCCGGCAATGAAGCCGTTGAACTGATGAAAGCAAGTGTACAGGCTACTTACCGTCCCGAAGTTATCGGCGATATTGGCGGTTTCGGCGGTTTGTTTGCCTTAAACAGCGGCAAATACAAAGAACCGGTTCTGGTTAGCGGCACCGACGGTGTAGGCACCAAACTGAAACTGGCTTTTATGGCTGACAAACATGATACCATCGGCCAGGACGCCGTTGCCATGTGCGTAAACGATATTCTCGTGCAGGGCGCTGAACCGCTGTTCTTCCTCGATTATATCGCCATTGAAACTCTGGAAGCCAAAAAGGTTGCCCAGATTGTTAAGGGCGTTGCCAATGCCTGCAAAGAATCCGGCTGCGCGCTGATTGGCGGCGAAACTGCCGAAATGAGCGATTTGTACGGTAAGGACGAATACGATATTGCAGGCTTCTGCGTAGGCGTGGTAGAAAAAAGCAAAATGATTACCGGCGAAAAAGTTAAACCGGGAGATGTGCTTTTGGGCCTGCCTTCTGCCGGTGTACATTCCAACGGCTTTACGCTGGTGCGCAAAATCTGCTTTGACGTAATGGGCTTTACCATGGATACCCCGGTTGAAGAATTCGGCACTACTTTGGGCGAAGAACTTCTGAAACCGACCCGCCTTTATCCGCGCGTATGCCTGCCGCTGATTGAAAAATTCAACCTGCACGGCATGGTACATATTACCGGCGGCGGTTTTTATGACAATATTCCGCGCATTTTGCCGGAAAACTGCGATGCAGACGTTAACGCAGGCGCATGGGAAGTTCCTGTTGTATTTAAAAAATTACAGGAATGGGGCAATGTTGACTGGCATGAAATGTACCGCACCTTTAACATGGGTGTAGGCATGGTGCTGGTAGTTGCTCCGGAAGAAGCTGACGCTGTACGCGAACACCTGAAAAATGCCGGTGAAACCTTCTACGAACTCGGTACTATTATAGAAGGCAGCGGCAAGGCTGTGCTGAAAGGCGGCGTTTTCGGTGAGTAAGCGCAAAATCGGCGTGCTTGTTAGCGGCAGGGGCAGCAATTTGCAGGCCCTGATGGATGAGATTGCCGCAGGTACGCTTAATGTTGAAATTACAGTTGTTATCAGCGACAAAAAGGACGCCTTTGCTTTGGAACGCGCAGAAAAAGCGGGTATTAAGGCTGTTGCCATTGACCGCAAAGAATGTGCTTCCAAAGAAGAATTTGAAAATAAAATTACCGGCGTGCTGGAAGCAGCCGGTGCGGAACTTGTTGTGCTGGCAGGTTTTATGCGTATTTTAAGCCCGGATTTTGTAGGGCACTGGCACCATAAAATCGTTAATATCCACCCGGCGCTTCTGCCGAGTTTTCCCGGACTTGACGGGCAGGGCCAGGCACTTAATTACGGCGTTAAAATTGCCGGCTGCACCGTACATTTTGTAGATGAAGGCACCGACAGCGGCCCGATTATTCTGCAAAAGGCAGTGCCCGTGCTTGATGATGACACGCATGACACGCTGGCAGACAGAATTTTGGAACAGGAACACAAAGCATTGCCCGAAGCCGTAAGGCTGTGGAGTGAGGGCAGGCTGCAAATAGAAGGAAGGCACGTAAAAGTGCTTCCGGTAGTGGGGTGAATGAAAATGAGAATAAAAAGAGCTCTTTTAAGCGTATCCGACAAAACCGGCATTGTTAAACTGGCGCAGTTTCTGCATGATATCGGCGTGGAAATTATTTCTACCGGCGGTACCATGAAAGCTTTGCAGGACGCAGGAATTCCTGTAACTTATGTAAGTGACGTAACCGGTTTTCCGGAAATTATGGACGGCAGGGTAAAAACCCTGAACCCGAAGATTCATGGCGGCATTCTTGCTGTACGCAGCAACCCGGAACATGTAAAAGCCATGGAAGAACACGGCATTAAACCGATTGACCTTGTTGTTGTAAACCTCTACCCGTTCAGGGAAACCATTGCCAAACCCGGCGTAACAGAAGCCGAAGCCATTGAAAACATTGATATCGGCGGCCCGGCAATGGTAAGGGCGGCAGCCAAAAACTTCCGTGACGTTATTATTATTACCAACCCGGCACGTTACAGCAGCCTGATTGCAATGCTGCAGCAGCATGGCGATGCCGATATGAAAACCCGCAAAACTCTGGCCAAAGAAGCATTTACACATACTTCCGAATATGATGCGGCTATCAGCGCATATTTGACCAAACAGCTTGCCGAAGGCAAATAAGGAGAAGCATCATGCAGATATTACTTATTGGCAGCGGCGGACGTGAACATGCACTGGCATGGAAACTTGCGCAGAGCGGACAGGTTGAAAAGATTTTTGCAGCGCCCGGCAACCCCGGCATTGCCGCTGTAAAAAAATGCGAATGTGTTGAACTTAACTTAAATGACCTTGACAGTGTTGCAGATTTTGCCGAAGAACACGGTATTGATTTAACTGTTGTAGGCCCTGAGGCAACTCTGGTTGCCGGTATTGCCGATGTTTTTGCTGCAAGAGGGCTTGCTGTGTTCGGTCCTTCCAAAGCGGCGGCAGAACTTGAAGGCAGCAAGGCATTTGCCAAAAATTTAATGGCCAAGTACAATATCCCGACGGCTTTCTTTAAAGTTTGCGAAGATTTGGAAACCGCCAAAGCCTATGTTAAGGAAAAAGGCGCGCCGATTGTTATTAAGGCGGACGGGCTTGCTGCCGGCAAAGGCGTGGTAGTTGCCATGACCGAAGCTGAAGCATACGAAGCCATTGACGAAATGATGGGCGAGCAGCATAAATTCGGCGGCGCGGGCGCACGCGTTGTTATCGAAGAATTTATGCAGGGCGAAGAAGCATCGCTGCTGGCATTTACCGATGGTGAGCACATTGTGCCGATGATTGCATCTCAGGACCACAAACGCGCTTTTGACGGCGATAAAGGACCCAACACCGGCGGCATGGGCACTTATGCACCGGCTCCGGTTTTAACCGATATTCTGCGCCTGCGCGCTGTTGAAAAGATTTTAAAACCTGTTGTTGCAGCCATGAAGGCAGAAGGCAGAACTTATAAAGGCTGCCTGTATGCAGGCCTGATGGTTTGCGGCGATGAGGTTAAAGTTGTAGAATTTAACTGCCGTTTCGGCGACCCGGAAACGCAGGTTGTGCTGCCGCTTCTGGACGGCGACCTTGCTGAAATTATGCTGGCCTGCGCAACCGGCGGGCTTGACAAAGTAAGCATAGGCTGGCACGATAAAGCCGCCGTATGCGTAGTGCTTGCTTCCGGAGGCTATCCGGAACATTATGCTCATGGCTATCCTATCAGCGGCCTTGACGAAGCAGGCAAAATGCCGGAAACCGTTGTGTTCCATGCCGGAACGAAAATCAGCGACGGCAGCGTGGTAACGGCAGGCGGGCGTGTGCTTGGCGTTACGGCAGTGGGCAAGGATATTGCCGATGCGCAGGAACGTGCTTATAAAGCAGCTTCCGTTATCAGCTTTAAAGATATGCAGTACCGCAAAGATATTGCCTGGCGTGCATTGAAAAAATAAAATTTTGTCCCTGCGCTTTATGCGCCGGGACATTTTGTATACACCTAACCGGTTAATAATTTATACATAAAAATAAAATTTTAAGCAAAGGATGGATGAAAATGGCATTTTATTACGATGAACCCGCACATACTTTTAGTGAATATCTTTTAGTTCCCGGTTATTCCTCCAGCGAATGCGTTCCCGCAAATGTAGATTTGAGAACTCCGCTTGTTAAATTCAAAAAAGGCGAAGAACCTGCTATTACCATGAACATTCCGCTGGTTTCCGCTATCATGCAGTCTGTATCTGATGATAAAATGGCAGTTGCCCTCTCCAAAGAAGGCGGCATTTCCTTTATTTACGGTTCCCAGTCCATTGAAGACGAAGCTGCAATGGTTGAAAGAGTTAAAACCCACCGTGCAGGTTTTGTAAGCAGCGATTCCAACATCCGCCCGGACAGCACCCTGGCTGATATTATTGCCCTGAAGGAAAAAACCGGCCACAGCACTGTTGCCGTTACCAGCGACGGTACCGTTAACGGCAAACTGGAAGGCATTGTTACCAGCCGTGACTACCGTGTAAGCCGCATGGATTTGAATACCAAAGTTAAAGAATTCATGACTCCTATCAGCGAAATGATTACTGCTCCGGCAGAAACCACTTTGCAGGAAGCCAACGACATCATCTGGGAAAACAAACTGAATACCCTGCCGATTATTGATGACGAAGGCCGTCTTTTGTACATGGTATTCCGTAAAGATTATGCAACCCACAAAGAATATCCGCTGGAACTTCTGGACAGCAAAAAACGCCATATCGTAGGCGCAGGCATTAACACCCGCGACTACGCAGAACGCGTACCGGCACTGGTTAACGCAGGCGTTGACGTACTTTGCATCGACTCTTCCGAAGGTTACAGCGAATGGCAGAAAATTACTCTGGCATGGATTCGCGAACATTACGGCGACAGCGTAAAAGTTGGCGCAGGCAACGTAGTTGACGCAGCAGGCTTCCGTTTCCTTGCCGAATGCGGCGCAGACTTTGTTAAAGTAGGCATCGGCGGCGGTTCCATCTGCATTACCCGTGAACAAAAAGGTATAGGCCGCGGCCAGGCAACCGCAGTAATTGAAGTTGCCAAAGCACGTGACGAATATTATAAAGAAACCGGCATCTATGTGCCTATCTGCTCCGACGGCGGCATTGTTTACGATTACCACATGACTCTTGCACTGGCAATGGGCGCAGACTTCCTGATGCTGGGCCGTTACTTTGCACGTTTTGATGAAAGCCCGACCAACAAAGTTAATATCAACGGCAACTACATGAAAGAGTACTGGGGCGAAGGCAGCAACCGTGCCCGCAACTGGCAGCGCTACGACCTGGGCGGCGCACAGAAACTTTCCTTCGAAGAAGGCGTTGACTCCTATGTTCCGTATGCTGGCAGCCTGAAAGACAACGTAACCCTTACACTTAACAAAGTACGTTCCACCATGTGCAACTGCGGCGCGCTTAATATCCCCGAACTGCAGGCCAAAGCAAAAATTACGCTGGTATCTGCAACTTCTATTGTTGAAGGCGGCGCACACGACGTTATTCTTAAAGACAACAGCATGAATAATTACGTAAAATAATATTATAAAAATGTAAAAGTAGTTTTACCTGATTGACATATTTGTAATCTAAAGGTAAAATTATCTCATAATGTTTTTAGAGGAAGGTGCTGTTTGATATGAATTTAAGAAAATTGGCTCTTTGTGCTGTTGCCGGCGTAATGGCTGCTTCAATGATTTTTGCTGCAGGCTGCGGCGGCGATAAAGCATCAGACAAAAAAGTTTTAAAAGTAGGCATGGAATGTGCTTACGCTCCTTATAACTGGTCTCAGAACAGTGCTGACGGCGGTGCCGTAAAAATTGCTGGCAGCAACGAATATGCTTATGGCTATGACGTAATGATGGCCAAAAAACTTGCCGACTCCATGGGCGCTGAACTGGAAATCCAGAAAATTGAATGGGACGGTCTTGCACCGGCTGTTGTAAGCGGCAAAATTGACGCTGCCATCGCAGGTATGTCCATTACCTCCGAACGCAAACAGTCCGTAGACTTTACAAAACCGTATTATTATGCAAATGTAGTTGCTCTGGTTAGAAAAGACACCCCGCAGGCAAAGGCAACCAGCGTTGAAGAACTGCGCGGCGCAACTGCTACCAGCCAGCTGAACACCATCTGGTATGACCAGATTGACCAGGTTCCGGAAGTTAACAAACTGCCTGCTATCGACAATGTACCGGGCATGATTGTTGCTTTAACCTCCGGTAAATGCAACCTTATCGTAACCGATATCCCGACTGCCAAAGCTGCTGCTTTTGCAAACCCCGAACTGACCGTTCTCCAGTTCCCGGAAGACAAAGGCTTTAAAACTTCCAGAGAAGATGTTGAAATCGGCATTGCCATTAAAAAAGGCAACAAAGAACTGAAAGACGCTATGGACGCAGTTCTTGGCAAAATGACCCCTGCTGATTTCGATAAAATGATGGATGAAGCTATTCAGAAACAGCCGCTGGCAAAATAATATTTAACTTATGCTTTTTAAGGGGCCGGTTTAATCCGTCCCCTTCTTTCCGTATTTATTTCGATTGTATTAATGACTTAATGTTAGGTGGTTAAATTATGGCTACAATGCCCGATTCTTTCTTTTCGTGGGTAGTTTTTCTGCTGAATGAATACGGCGCCACTCTTTTGCAGGGCGCAGGCGTAACCCTTCTTTTGGCACTGGTCGGTACTTTTATCGGCTGTGTAATCGGTCTTGCAGTAGGCATCTGCCAGACAATTCCCGAAGACCCCAACGGCAGTTCTTTTAAACAGGCACTTGTTAAAGGCTTGAAAGCCGTTTTATCTTCTTACGTAGAAATTTTTCGCGGTACACCAATGATAGTACAGGCAATGGTTGTATATTATGGTGCGATGAGCCTGTTTGATATTGATATGTCGGCAATGTTTGCCGGTTTCCTTGTTGTTTCCATTAATACCGGTGCGTACATGGCAGAAACTGTGCGCGGCGGCATTGAATCAATTGATGAAGGCCAGCGCGAAGCTGCCGTTGCCATTGGCATGGACCATTTCCAGACCATGCGCTATGTAGTTTTGCCGCAGGCTCTGCGCAATATTATGCCGCAGATTGGCAACAACCTTATCATCAATATTAAAGATACTTCCGTATTGAACGTTATTTCCGTTACAGAGCTTTATTTTGCTTCTAAATCGGCAGCGGGCGTTTATTACAGATACTTTGAAATTTTCTTCATTACCTGCGTAATTTATTTTATTATGACTTTTACGGCTTCCAGAATTTTACGCTGGCTGGAAAGCAAAATGGACGGCCCGAAAGATTATCAGCTGGTAGAATATGACCCCATGGCTGACCCGTGCGGCCATTTTCAGGTAACTAACAAGAAAGGGCGGTAACAGAAATGGCAGACGAAAAAGAATTGCTGTTGTCCGTTCAGGATTTAAAAAAACAGTTCGGTGAACGTGAAATTTTAAAAGGCATCAGTTTTGATGTAAAAAAAGGTGACGTTGTTTGTATTATAGGCCCTTCCGGCAGCGGCAAATCCACGCTTATCAGATGCGTTAACTTTTTGGAGCAGCCTACGGGCGGCGTTATTGCCTACCGCGGGCAAAATGTACTGGAAAGCTTTAAAAACCTTGCTTTGTACCGTACCAAAGTAGGCATGGTATTTCAGCAGTTCAACCTGTTCAATAATATGACGGTGCTTGAAAACTGTATGGTCGGGCAGGTTAAAGTGCTCGGCAAAGATAAGGACACGGCGCACAGTACGGCAATGAAGTATTTGGAACATGTCGGCATGGCAAGTTACATCAATGCCAAGCCGCATCAGCTTTCCGGCGGGCAGAAACAGCGTGTTGCCATTGCCCGTGCTCTGGCGCTTGAACCGGAAGTGCTTTTAATGGACGAACCTACTTCGGCGCTTGACCCTGAGATGGTTGGTGAAGTTTTGGCTGTTATGAAAGAACTTGCCGACGAAGGCCTGACGATGGTAATTGTAACGCATGAAATGGCTTTTGCTCGTGATGTATCTTCAAGGGTAATTTTCATTGACCAGGGCGTTATCGCAGAAGAAAGCAGTCCGGAAGAAATTTTCTCTGCGCCTAAAAACCAGCGCACCAAGGACTTTTTAAGCCGCTTTAATTTAGGCAAACAGTAAAAACTTAAAGGATTTTTCTCCTGCTTGTAGAATTTTACAGCAGGAGATTTTTTATATATAACCCGAAAGGATTTTGTCAATGTTAAGAAAATTACTTTCTTTTATATGCTGCATATTATTTTTAACGCTTTTAAATACGGCCGGCGCTGCTGGCAGGGGTACTATTTTATTTGTGCCGCTCGATAACCGCCCGGTATGCCTGGAGTATTCCGTAAACAGCATGCAGGCAGCAGGCTGGAACGTGGAAACGCCGCCGGAAGAATATATTGCTTCCAATCACCGCAGCGGCAATCCGGATAAGCTGTATGAATGGCTGGCAGAACGTGCGCCGCTGGCAAATGCCGTTATTGTGTCTTCCGATGCCATGCTGTACGGCGGGCTTGTGGATTCGCGCACGCACCATATTGACCGCGAAGTTTTAAAAGAGCGTGCCGAACGCCTTGTAAGCTTAAAGGACCTTGGCGGTGACCCGCTGGTTTATGTTTTTACAACCATTATGCGTTCGCCGCGTGCCAGTGCTGCACCTGTGGAACCGCCCTATTATGCCGAATGGGGCAGCCGCATTTTTCAGCTTGGTGAGCTTGAAGACAGGGAAGATTTAAAAGAAATAACAAGGCGTGAACGCAAAGATTTAAAACGCCTGAGAAAAGAAATTCCGGCAGAGGTGCGCGCCGATAATATGAAACGCCGTGCCTTGAATGTTGAAATGACGGAGTTGTTGCTGCATGGCGTGGAAAGCGGCGATTTTGATTATATGCTGATTGGCCGCGACGATACGGCACAGTTTTCGCAGGCACATAAGGAAGCACGCAAAATGGGCATTCTTGTAAGCGAGCTGCCGAAAGAACGCATCCGCTTTTTTGCCGGTGCCGACCAGCTTGGCATGGTGCTTTTAAACAGGGCGGCAAACCGTTTGAATTATGATATTCCTATGGTTTTTGCAGCATATGGCGATGGCAAAGGCAAAAATACCATTCCTTCGTATGAAGATGACCCCGTGGATATTAGCGTAAATGAACATATTCACGCCGTTGGCGGCTGGCCTACAAAATACCTGCACCGTGCGGATATGGTGCTTTTGGTAAACACTCCGGCAAGCGGAGTAACGCTCGAGGCTTCGGCGCCTTCAAATAATGGTACCGTAACCAGACAGCAGGAACGCTTTATGAAAAAACTGGATTATTTTATGCAGCAGAATAAGCCTGTTGCGGTTGCTGATATTGCCTACGGCAACGGCGCGGATAATGCGCTGGTAAAAGAACTTTTTAATAAAGGCAAGGCTTACAGGGTAGCGGCTTACGGCGGCTGGAACACTGCCGGAAATACTATCGGCTTTGCTCTGTCGCAGGGGCTTTTGGCACCGCGTATGACAGAAGCGGGCAAAGATAATCTGCTTAATATACGTTATCTTGATGACTGGGCTTATCAGGCCAATGTACGCATGAAAGTATCGGCAGAATTAATCTGGCCCAACCACTGGCCGAACAGCGGGCTTAACAGCGAGCAGCTTGTAGCGGCAGAAAAGATGATTGCAAAAGAAATGAAAAATACCGCAGCGCCGCTTATGACGGAAAAAACCGTTGACGAATATAAGTTTAATTTGCCGTGGCAGCGCATGTTTGAAGTACGTGTAGCACAAAAATAACTTTACGGATGGTGAGTATGTGGAATTTGCAAATAAGCTTGTTTTAAACAGCGGTTTTGTTTTTGATTATACCAACATGTTGGGTGAAGGCAGAATTAAAACAGAAGATTTGCAGGAAATGGAAACTGCCATGCAAAAAGCCCGTGA
>ENA-ORUB01000264-ORUB01000264.1-human-gut-metagenome-genome-assembly--contig:-NODE-264-length-69006-cov-4.973706_pt1 | contig 69006 bp, 60 predicted proteins | sample MGYA00241918_ERZ509200 | MGnify/ENA primary metagenome ERZ509200 (study PRJEB26280, sample SAMEA2338853) | human gut metagenome | biome: human gut; feature: human-associated habitat; material: faeces... | reverse complement strand
AAGGAGCCGCACCGGACTCCTTTTAACCTTTTGTTTATATATTAATTAACATACGAGTATGTTTATCCGCATCTGGAAGCGCCGCAAGTCGTACAAATCAGACAGCCTTCCTGATAAACCAAAGTTTCGTTGCCGCAGTTCGGGCATTTCTTTCCTTTGGCTTCCGTTCCGTCCTGAATGTATTTCTTCAATGCACGTTCCACACCATTTTTCCAGGTATTGATACTTTCGCTGTTCAACTGGAGCGAACCGACCAGCTTGATTACTTGTTCAATCGGCATCCGGTAGCGGAGTACGCCGGAAATCAATTTGGCATAATTCCAATATTCTTTGTTGAACTTTTCGGACAACCCTTCAATAGTAGTCTTATATCCGCGTTTGTTTTCAAACTGGAAGTCATAACGTTTTGTTCCATCTTCGTCTACATTCTTGATGATACGCCCGCAAGTCACACTCTTAGGCAACAAGATACCTTCGTCATCATCCTGCAAACCGGTAAAGATCTCATAAGGATGTCCGTCCAACAATCCGACAAATGCCACCCATTTTTCCTTATTGTTCTGGAAACGGACAACGTCAGCTTCCAAAACTTTTGGGCGTACCTCTACTACCGTAGGCGGTTTGCAAGGAGGAAGTTCCTCTTTTTTCTCTGATTTTGTAGAAATCAGTACTCCGGAACGTGAACCGTCACGATATACCGTACAGCCTTTGCAACCGGATTTCCATGCTTCTACATATAACCGATTCACTAAATCTTCGTCTACATCGTTCGGCAGATTGATAGTTACACTGATAGAGTGGTCAACCCATTTCTGGATTCTTCCCTGCATCTTCACTTTCATCAACCAGTCTACGTCATTGGAGGTAGCTTTATAGTAAGGTGATTTGGCAACCAGTTCGTCAATTTCTTCCTGTGTATAGCGTCTGGCAGGATCATAACCGTTCGCTTCCATCCATGTAACAAACTTATGGTGGAATACAATGTATTCCTCGAATGCGTCTCCTGTTTCATCAACGAAATCCACATGTACATTGGTGTCATTCGGGTTGACCTTTCTTCTACGTTTGTAAACAGGCAGGAATACAGGCTCGATACCTGAAGTGGTCTGCGTCATCAAACTGGTTGTACCGGTAGGAGCGATAGTCAGACACGCAATGTTACGGCGTCCGTACTTCTTCATTTCTGCATATAGCTCCGGATCAGCTTCGGCAAGGCGTTTGATGAACGGATTATTCTGTTCGCGTTCGTTATTGTAGATTTCAAAAGCACCGCGCTCTTTTGCCATTTCGACAGAAGAACGATAGGCACCCAAAGCCACTGTCTTATGTACTTTCTCAGAGAACTCTGTTGCTTCCTCCGTACCATAACGCAATCCTAAAGCAGCAAGCATATCGCCTTCGGCAGTGATACCCACACCGGTACGACGGCCCTGACCGCTCTTCTTATATATCTTTTCCCAAAGTACACGTTCCGCACGTTTCACTTCTTCGTTTTCCGGATCTTCATCAATCTTCTTCATGATACGCTCGATTTTCTCCAGTTCGAGGTCGATGATATCATCCATGATGCGCTGAGCCAGAGCCACGTGCTTCTTGAATAAATCAAAATCAAAATATGCGTCCGGCTTGAACGGATTCACTACATAAGAATATAGATTGATAGCCAGCAATCGGCAAGAATCGTAAGGACACAATGGTATTTCACCGCAGGGATTAGTAGATACTGTCTTGTAACCCAGATCAGCATAACAATCGGGCACAGATTCACGGATAATCGTATCCCAGAACAATACACCCGGTTCTGCTGATTTCCATGCATTATGTACGATCTTCTTCCATAGGGTAGAAGCGTCGATTTCTTTTGTGAATGCAGGATTGGCAGCGTCAATGGGATATTGCTGTACATAAGGTTTGCCCTCTACGGCAGCCTGCATGAAAGTATCGTCCAGTTTGACTGATACATTTGCTCCGGTAACCTTTCCTTCCGTCATTTTTGCATCAATGAATGCTTCGGAATCCGGATGTTTGATAGACACACTTAACATCAACGCGCCACGACGTCCGTCCTGGGCAACTTCACGGGTCGAATTGGAATAACGTTCCATGAACGGAACAAGGCCGGTAGAAGTAAGAGCCGAGTTTTTAACGGGAGAACCTTTCGGGCGGATGTGAGACAGGTCGTGACCTACACCACCACGTCTTTTCATCAATTGCACTTGTTCTTCGTCGATTTTGATGATAGCACCATAAGAGTCTGCGGCGCCGTCCACTCCGATTACGAAGCAGTTGGATAATGAAGCCACCTGATAATCATTACCGATACCTGTCATCGGGCTGCCTTGGGGAACGATATATTTGAAATGATCCAATAGATCATATAGTTCCTTTGCAGTCAGGCCGTTCGGGTACTTAGATTCGATACGTGCCACTTCATTTGCAATTCTCCAATGCATATCTTCCGGAGACTTTTCGTAAATATTTCCGAAAGAGTCCTTGACTGCGTATTTGTTTACCCAAACCCTGGCAGCAAGCTCATCGCCTTGAAAATATCGTAAAGATTCTTCATAGGCTTCATCATAAGAATAAATTTGTTTTTCCACGATGTTATGTGTCTTAGATTTTATTTTTAATAAGTAATGTGTAGAAGTTTACTTATCATTAACAAATGTGGTTGCAAATCTAAGAATGTTTTTTCATCTATCAAAATAAAAATGAAATAATTTATTAACAGGTTGCAAGTTTTCCGTTTGTCATTGCTAAGTAATTGATAAACAATGAAATCACAGAAAGGTTTAAAGGTTAAAGTTCTCCAAAAAGAAAACTATTCTTTTCTGTCGATATAGCGGAATGAATTTTTCTTTTTATATCTTTGCAAAAAAAATATATGTTTGAAACCGTAAAGAACAGAAGAACTATTCGGAAATATCTACCAAAAGATATCGCTCCCGATTTGTTAAATGATTTGCTTGAAACCTCTTTCCGTGCTTCTACAATGGGAGGAATGCAACTTTATAGTGTAATTGTCACGCGTGATACAGAAATGAAGGAGAAACTTTCGCCTGCACATTTTAACCAGCCAATGGTAAAAAATGCACCGGTCGTGCTTACTTTTTGTGCCGATTTCCGTCGTTTTTGTAAGTGGTGCGAACAACGAAAAGCTGTACCGGGCTATGACAATTTAATGTCTTTTATGAATGCCGCCATGGATACTTTGCTTGTTGCCCAGACCTTCTGTACGTTGGCAGAGGAAGCCGGACTGGGAATCTGCTATTTGGGAACAACTACTTATAATCCGCAGATGATTATTGATACTCTGCAACTTCCGGAGCTGGTATTCCCTCTCACAACTATAACGGTAGGCTATCCTGACAGTATCCCTGCACAAGTTGACCGTTTACCTTTGGAAGCGGCTGTACATCAGGAAACCTATCATGACTACACATCCGAAGATATTGATAAACTGTATGCCTATAAGGAATCGTTGCCTGAAAATAAACAATTCATCGAAGAGAATCGGAAAGAAACGCTTGCTCAGGTTTTTACAGACATACGTTATACAAAGAAAGATAATGAATTTATGTCCGATAACTTGTTGAAAGTACTTCGTCAACAAGGTTTTTTGAAATAAGTACTTGAAATAAACAGCAGGTATCAAGTATTATCGCAGTTACATTTGCTTTATATGTACACGCATGGATAATACTTAATACCTGCTATTTTTATCGTTGATTTAGTTTCTCTTCTTCAGCAGTGATTCAATTTCCTGTACTTCTGCATGAAAGCTCTTGTCTACTTCCAGTTGGCCTTTTACTGTTTTGCAGGCGTGAAGTACTGTTGCATGGTCTTTGTTACCAATGAATTTGCCTATCTTGGATGTTGAAAAGTCTGTGTGATTTTTAGCCAGGTACATGGCAATCTGGCGTGCCTGAACCACTTCTCTTTTTCTGGATTTCGTATGTATGGCAGACGGTTCCAAGTCGAAATGCTTGCATACGACTTTAAGAATATCGTCAATTGTTACAGCTTTTGTTTCGTTGTGAACTACGCCATGCACAATGTGCTGTGCCAAATCCAGATCTATTTCCTTGTTGAAAATAGTAGAACGTGCCATAATCGCAATAACGATACCTTCCAGATCGCGTACGCTCTCATTCACATTTTCAGCAATATAATCAATCACTTCCGGTGGGAATTGCAATCCGTCGCGGTGTATCTTATTACGCAGGATATTTTTGCGAAGTTCTACGGTCGGCTTTTCGAGTTCGGCTACCATACCCCATTTGAAACGGGTCAACAGACGTTCTTCGATACCTTGCAGCAACACTGGAGCGCGGTCGGAAGTCAGAATGAGCTGCTTGCCGTTCTGATGCAGATGATTGAAGATATGGAAAAAGTTGTTCTGAGTTTTGGTAACTCCGGCAAACTCCTGAATATCATCAATGATAAGTACATCAATAGTCTGGTAGAAGTTGATAAAGTCGTTGGTCGTGTTGTTACGTACTGAGTCTGTATATTGAACCTGAAATAAATGCGCCGAAACATATAAAACTCTTTTTTCGGGATATATTTCTTTGATTTTCGTGCCGATTGCGTTTGCAAGGTGCGTTTTTCCTACTCCGGAAGCTCCGTAGAGGAATAACGGGTTGAAAGCGGTACCTCCCGGTTTTTGTGCTACGGCTTCGGCAACGCTTCTTGACAGTTTGTTGCTGTATCCTTCGATGAAGTTCTCAAAGTTATAGTTGGGGTTTAAGTGTGGATCCAAATCCTGAACAGCAGGAGCTTGCAGGAAATTAGGTGCTTTGTTGGCACCAAATATACTTTTGGGAGTAACAGCGGTAGAACGATTGCTTGCTTCGAGATTCACGGTTTGATTCGGAATCGAAGTCTTGTCGACCATGACGTTGTACATCAACTTGGTGCCTTCGCCAATGACCTTATATAATGTCTTGCGGATTAGATCTACGAATCTCTCCTCCAGAATTTCATAGAAAAACTGGCTCGGGATCTGCAAGATCAATGTTTTGTCCTCATATTTTAATGGAACAATCGGGGCAAACCAAGTATTATATGTCGTCTCGGGAACATTGTCTTTAATAACCTCGAGACAGCGGTTCCAAAGTACGGCATGATTTGATTCAATCATAGTAACTTTTAATACATTTATTAATTAAGCAAAACTTCTACGCTTGCAAAATTCGGAATCTTATTTGGAAAAAACAAATCTATTTTTTCTTGTTTATTTCATGAAAACAATAATGTGTTTACTTTCAGTGACTTATACATTTCTATAAAAACATGATGCCTCTGAAGGCTATTGCATTTTTATAAGTATCTGTATAATAGCTTTTTATATCCCTGAATTATGTAGCTTTTCTTTCATTTATCTGTTTGTACGGGAATATTATTTCGGTTTGTAGATAGACATTTGCAGAGTGATCCACATTCTTTTTACGCTCTCTCGTTATTTAGATAAAATCTATATAACGATGAAAACTTACTTATCTTTTTTACCGAATAATGAGAAGTGAACATAACGCTTCGGATGTGCTTTCAGGTCTTCAAGCAAACTGGCGGCATTCTCTGTCGTTGCGTTCAGATTATTGTATAATGACGGATCGTTGAAAAGCAACCCAAGCGTGTTGTCTTTGCTGTTCAATTTCTCTGTAAGTATTTTTACGTTAGCCAAAGTTTCGTCTATTTTTTTGAAAGTAGCTGCATAGTCTATTTCCTTTAAATTACCGCTAATGGCTATGAAGTTGTCTCCGATTGTATTAAGTTTCCCGGTGAGCTGGGGGATGTCTTTGCTCATTAGTCCTTTCATCTGTGAGCTGACTACTGCGAGGTTGGCGGTGGTAGTCTCCATTGAATGCAGGGTGGCGGGGATGCTCTTGTCTCCCAGAATATTGTTCAGGGAGATCAGGATTGAGTCCAGCTTGGGCAACATTTCCTGCACTTTAGGCATGAGCTGTGCCACGCTTTCCATCATTCCGTTATTCAGTTTGCCGGGAATCGTATCTCCTACGGCATATTTTTCGCGCGGATTGTTGGCGAGAAGGATGTTCATGCGCACACCTCCCATTAACTCGGATACCAGTTCGGCGCTACTTCCTTTGGGGATACGCAGTTCCGTATCCAGTTCAACTTCGACGATCACATTTCCCGGGTTCACGTAGTCATAATAGATGTCACGTACAATACCTACGCGGACACCGTCTGCAAATACCGGACTTGATTTGGTCAGTCCGTTTACGTTTTGAAATTTGGCATAGAAATAACTGGAAGGCTGGAACATGTGTATACCTTTCAGCCAATTAATTCCATAAATCAGTACGCATAGTGCTATTATACCTGCAATACCTATTCTGACTTCTTTTGTAATGTACTTCATTTTATATTTTTATTTATTTTTTCTTTTCTTGAATTCGGTGATCGCTTCGTTGACGTTCATTTTCTCGCCGTTCCGGAAAGCGATGATAAAGGCATCCTTGAATTGTGCCGTGATGCTACGTTTCGTACGCAATACCTTATTATAATCGGCAGAGGCACCATACGTATATTTATAGATTCCTTTTTCTTTATAATAGTCCACTCCTTTCAGTCCTTTCAACCTTTTGTCATTTTTAGTGAGAGGCTTGGAAGAGGTGAGTATCTGTATCTTAAACGTAATTTCACTGTCATTGGTTGCACTTTCTACTACAATAGGACGTTTGGGCGTTGTTTTCGCTGTTACGGCAGGCTGGGGAGAAGCTTGTGCGATTACCGGAGCATTTTTCTCCTCCTGTTCTTCGGCAGGAATAATCGTCTTGCTGACTCCTGTCAGGCGCAGTTCATGTTCTCTCTTGTAATTCAGAAAAGCACGGTAAATTCCGTTCGCCATTGTATTGGCACCTGCTTCCGAGTTCAGGTAACGTTCTTCCTCGGGAGTGGAGATAAATCCTAGTTCCACCAGAATGCTGGGCATGGCGCTTGCTTTTAATACAAGGAATCCGGCTTGGTGCACGCCCCGGTCCACTCGTTTGCAAGTATGTCGGAATTGTTTCTGTACCAGTGAAGCCAGATGCACGCTCTGCTCCATATATTTATCCTGCATAAATTCGAATATGATATAAGATTCTGCAGAATTCGGATTAAAACCGGCATATCTTGTTTCGTAGTCGCTCTCGTAGAGAATTACGGCATTCTCTCGTTTGGCAACTTCTAGGTTGGCTTCTGATTTGGCCAGACCCAGGGTCCAGGTAGAAGCACCTTTTGCTGTACGGTTGTTTGCCAGTGCGTTGGTGTGAATGGAGATGAAAAGATCGGCTTTCGCGTTGTTTGCGATTTCCGCCCGTCGTGCCAGAGGAATGAACACATCTTTGCTGCGCGTATAAATCAGTTTGACATCATCACAGTTCTTTTTTATCAGATTTCCTACTTTCAGGGCAACGTTCAGGTTGATATTCTTCTCTTTAGAGATTTTGCCGATAGCTCCCGGGTCGTGTCCGCCGTGTCCGGCATCAATGACTACGACAAAATCTTTCCCCCATAAACGGTTGGTGCATGAGGGCAGGAAAAGTAGCCAGAGGCAAATGCATATATATAATATGTATGGTCTATTCAGTTTCATATCTGTAATACGCTGCAAATGTAGTAGAATTTTGTAGAAAACTCATTATTTGCCATTAAGTTTTGTGTTTTTTTCGGTTTAAAGGTAGCTTTTCTCCTGAAATCTCCGTTACTTTGCACCCCGAAGTTAAAATGTATGCCGATGCTTAAGTTTTTAAAGAATTGGACATTACCTATCGCTATGTTGGTAGGCGCTGTGGGGTATCCTTTGTTCATCAGTCTATCTTTCCTGACTCCTTATCTCATATTCACGATGCTGCTGCTCACTTTTTGTAAAGTATCTCCGCATGATTTGAAACCAAAGCCACTTCATGCATGGCTGTTGTTGATCCAGATTGCGGGGGCGCTGGCTGCTTACTTGCTGCTTTATCGTTTCAATAAAATTGTGGCGGAAGGGGTCATGGTTTGCATTATCTGCCCTACGGCTACTGCTGCGGCAGTGATTACTTCCAAATTGGGAGGGAGTGCGGCGAGTCTGACTACTTACACATTGCTGGGGAATATTGGAGCAGCTATTGCCGTCCCTATTTTTTTTCCTTTGGTGGAGGTACATCCCGATGTTAGTTTTTGGGGAGCATTCTTTGTTATATTGAGTAAAGTATTTCCATTATTGATCTGTCCTTTTCTGGCTGCGTGGCTGTTGAGCAAATGTCTGCCGAAAGTGCATCAGAAGCTGTTGGGCTATCATGAACTTGCTTTCTATTTGTGGGCAGTCTCTCTGGCTATTGTTACAGCCCAAACGTTGTATTCGCTGTTGAATGACCCTGCGGACGGCTTTACCGAAATAATGATTGCAGTCGGGGCTTTGGTTGCTTGTTGTTTGCAGTTTTTCTTAGGGAAAACAATCGGCTCTGTCTATAATGACCGTATCAGTGGCGGTCAGGCATTGGGGCAGAAGAATACGATTCTGGCTATTTGGATGGCACATACCTATCTCAATCCGTTGTCTTCTGTTGCTCCGGGATCGTATGTGCTGTGGCAAAATATTATTAATTCGTGGCAACTGTGGAAGAAGAGAAAGAAGGAAATGGAATAATGGTTGCAGTACATTGTAGTTGCATCGGTGAATAACCGATATTTGGGAGCTACTGTCACGATTTTCGCCGCTATTTTCCAACTGTACCGTTTCTTAAGGCAAAAAATAACTTTCATGACTCTCATCCTTTTTGCTAATATGCTGGTATACTGATAAATAAGTATGATAGATCATTCCGAACTCCGGTATCTATCATACTTTCTTCATGAAAAATGAGCATCTGTCATTCCTGTTTTACTGCTTTTATTGCTTAATCTTTCCCAGTATTTGCCCGCACATAAATTATATGGCTGCCGCTTCCAATGGTGTCGAGTACCCCTTCTTTCACCCAACCGTTCAACTCATTCAGCGCTTTGTTCTTCAGGAGTCCCGTCAGTTGCGTATATTCCTTGCGTCGTATCATCGGACGTTCATCCAGAAATTTCTCCAACCTGCGACGACGTTCTTCCACCGGAATTTCGGCAGAATGTGCAAATCCCGACTTCGCTTTTTCTACAAATCCGCGAACCTTCTTTCGGAAAGAAGATGAAGGACGAAAATTTACATTGTCGAAATAGATGGACTGCGCATGTATCTCTTTGGCATCCATTACCGGACGTGCTTTCAACTTGGCTGAAAAATATCCGAGGTCGCCCAATTGAACGTGATAACCACTGATTAAATATTCAGATATTTTATTTTCAATAGCCAGCTGAACTCCTTCGATGTCTGCCGGGGTAAAACTGGAAGCCTGGGCGATCTCTTTTACAATGCGTTGAAAGTCGATAGTCCCGTTCGATACGATGCGGGGATACAACGGCTGTTTATCTTCATCTTCTTTTGAAGACGGCTTTTTGCGAAAATCATACTTTGCGTACATCTCTTTTCTTTTATTGGTTAATGTGGGTGAAATGCCTTTCCAAAGGCGCTCTAATGCTTGTTTTGCAGTAAGATAACCTACCTCTGCTGCCTGAATAATCAGCTTGGAGCAGCTGCTTTTTTCGGGCACACATTTGTGGGCTGTACAGCCCGCGAATGTAAACTGCACAGCCCGCATACATGGGCTGTACGGCACACGTATGCGGGCTGAAGTCTTACTGCCTGCAAAGATACATTATCCCGGCTTTATTTGCAAATTTAGTAAGTATTATTTCTGTAAAATAAAGCCGTATGATGCGGCAAATAAAGATACGGAAATTTGTTTGGACGAAGTGCTTGTTGTATCTTTGTATAGTTATAGTGCAGCTTTCCCTTTTACTAGAATGAATAATAAAAAAAGATGAAAATAACATTACTCAGAGACGATGGCAAGGTAAATACCTTACGGACGTTGAAAATAGAGCTCCTTCTGGAGCAGATGAAAACGGAAGTCAAGGCGCAACCTGTCTCCAAAATGAGGGAAGCTTTGAGATATACTCTTCCGGGAAATTCGATTGAAGGGGTGCGTAAGGTTCCCAAAGTGATTCCTGCCGCAGCTTTTGTCCGTAAAGAAGGAGTGATGACTTTGAACGAATATAACGGCATAGTGATGATGGAAGTCAATCATCTTTCGGGAAGGACGGAAGCCGACGAGATAAAGGAATTAGTCAAAGAGTTTCCGCAAACGTTCCTCGCTTTCACAGGCTCCTCCGGTAAATCAGTCAAAATATGGGTACGGTTCACTTATCCGGACGATCGCTTGCTGGTCTCACGCGAGCAGGTAGAGCTTTTTCATGCGCATGCTTATCAGACGGCCGTGAAATATTATCAGCCGCAACTGCCTTTTGATATTGAACTGAAAGAACCGTTGCTCGAACAATATTGTCGGTTGACGTACGATCCCGAACTTTATTTCAATCCGGAAGCGATGCCCATTTATATGAAGCAGCCCGTCAGCCTTCCCTCCGAAACGGCTTTCATCAGGCGAACGCGGGAAACCGATTCTCCTTTGCAACGAATGGCGCCCGGATATGAGAACTATGAAGCGTTGTCGGTGCTTTTCTCCGCCGCATTCAACAGGGCGCTTGAGGAATTGGACGGATATCGGGAGGGAGACGATATACAACCGTTGCTGGTGTGTCTGGCGGAGCATTGCTTCCGGGCGGGTATTCCCGAAGAAGATACTGTGCGGTGGACGAAGGCGCATTACAGGCTCCCTTCGGACGAGTTGCTGATTCGCGAAACGGTGAAAAGTGTATACCGGACCGCCAAAGGATTCGGAAAGAAGAGCAGTTTGACGGCCGAACAGCTTTTCGCCATGCAGATGGATGAATTTATGAAGCGTCGTTATGAATTCCGATACAATGCGTTGACCACGGAGGTGGAATATCGCGAACGGCATAGTTTCAACTTCTATTTTCGCCCGGTAGACAAGCGGGTATTGGCGAGTATTACGATGAACGCCATGTGTGAAGGAGTGAAAATGTGGGACAGGGATGTCATCCGTTATCTGGATTCCGACCATGTGCCTATCTATCATCCTGTGGAGGATTTCTTGTACCACTTGCCTCGCTGGGATGGTAAAGACCGGATTCTGGAACTGGCTAACCGCGTTCCCTGTGATAATCCGCACTGGGCACCGTTGTTCCGGCGATGGTTCCTGAGCATGACTGCCCATTGGATGGGGATGGATAAAAAACATTTGCACATAATACTACCATTTATTATCTTTGTACTATATTAAAATAGCCAAGATTTATGAGAGGTGCAATTTACAGTAGAGTATCTACAGAAATACAAGATTATGGTAAGCAAACGGATGAATTGAAGGATTATGCTGCCCGTAATAATATTGAAGTGAAATATATTTTTGAAGAGAAAGTTTCTGGTTTTAAAGATGATAGAACAGAATTTCAGAAACTAGAGAAATTAACTAAAAATGATATTGATATTATTTTAGTGTGGGAATTATCCAGGCTTTCTCGAAAGTCTATCTTCATTCAGCAAACGGTAAAGAATTTCGCTAATAAGGGAATCTGTATCTTTACTAAAAAAGAAGGTCTCTATACTTTGAATGATGACGGCACGGAAAACAAGAACGCAATGTTTACCATTGGAGTAATATCAATGATAGCAGAGCAAGAAATAGAGACTTTGAAAGAACGAACAATTTCCAGTAAAAGAAGATATATTCTAAAAGAAGGGCATAGTTATACTCCTATAGCCCCCTATGGCTATGATTATAATTTGACAACAAAGCAATTAACAATAAATGAAGATGAAGCAGAAGTTGTTAGAAGGATGTATCAATTATCTATAGACGGAGTATCAACCAATAGGATTAGTAAAATTTTAACTAGTGAGGGTATAAAAACAAAAAAAGGCAATCCTAATTGGAGTTTAGCAACAGTAAGAGATATATTGCATAATCCTGTATATAAAGGAGTGCCGAAATATACAATGACTATTAGAAATAAAAAAGTTGTTGAGTTAGTTTCAGCACCACCAATAGTAAGTGAAGAAGTATTTGAACAATCTGAAAAGGAATTGACTGAAAGAAGGAATAGAAGTAAGTCTGAAATGGTTAATAAACCATTGTTAAGAGCATTGATATTTTGTACAGATTGTGGTAGAAGGTATATATGCAACAGTGGTAGAAGTATATATGCCTGCCAAACGAGGTTTGATAACATTAGAGCTAATTATGTTGCAGATTGTCATAGTGCAGGTATTAGTGCAACCAATATTGAACCTATAATTTGGAATTTAGTTGAGAGACTATTTAAGAGTACTATTGCATCTAGCAAGGCACAAGAACGGATTGAACCCTATCAAGAACAACTATCTAAATTGTCAGAGTCGAAAAATAACTTTGAGATGCAAAGAGATAAAATCAATAAAGATGCAGCTAAGCTATTTGATACCCTTCTTTTAATTAGAGACACTAACCCTACAGTGTTTACTAGCAAAATGGAGGATTTTAACAAAATGAGTACGGAAGCTAATGATTATCAAAAAGAAATAGACATTATTGAAAGTAAAAAACAGGCAATTCAAAGAAGGATTAAAGCCATTGAGGAAATTAAGGATATAGATATTACGGATGAATCGGAAAAATATGACATACTTCATAAAGTAATTGAAGCTATCAAGATTTATTCTGTAAAAACGAATCAAAAGGTATTCACAGTATTATTTGCTAGTGGACTTGAATATAATGTTCTTTATAATGTGAACAAACCCAAGTTTAGAATAGAATATGCTTTTGTCAGTGACGAAACTGTTACTTTTAATAAGAAAGATAAATTGTTGATAAACAAGCTCTATTCTTCTGTAAGGGATATATTGCCTGATTTTTCTATAACTGCTGGAAATAATGATATGTTTGATAATGATGTGTGTGGTGACTATAGTTTTCAAGAAGTGTGGGATTTACTAGAAAAATACAATAAAACAGAAGTCCTTAGAGAGTGGAAACCAGACTACGTAAAGAGAACAATCAATAGGAGAAGCAAAAAGTAACAATCTTTTAATGTGCATACTTTTTATCGGTTTGATATTCAGTAATCATACTTTATTAATGCTTCTAGTTGATTTTTTCAGTTTGTGGTACTAGTATTAGGTCACTCCCTAAAAACTTAGTACCTTTGTATCAATATATTACAAATAGTATATAAGATAGCACAGACACAAAAGATACACTATTTTATCACCGTTTTTTATTTTAAACAGTATCATGCAAACATTCACCTATGAAGAAATCAGAGAAAAAGCACTAAAACAAGGAATTACAGATAACAGGCTTAGAGTTGGCTTATGGGCTAGCTCAAATGGCTATATTAAAAGCAAAAGAAAGATACAAGGGAAAGTATATACGATTTATTTTGCGCCACAACATTAATTAGATTCAGATACATCATTTATAAAATAAACCAATGACCTATGATTATTCATATTCCTACGGGAAAGCGATTCAATAATCGAAAAGAAGCAAAGATTTACTTTGGTAGTGCTTATTACTACAAGATAGAAAAAGAGAAGAAAGATTTACTATTTATAAACAATATTCAATCCGCTACTAATGAATATTCTACCCAAATTTTGCAGAAGCAATGCAACCGTCAACTATTCTATTCTAAATAGATTCAAACCTGCCAATATTTATAGATTTTTCTGTTTGTCTCTTTCAAGAGATGATTGGTATAATGTGAGAATCACTTTAGATGAATTGAAAAGAACAAGTGGAGGTAAATCAGTAAGCAGTTTTAATAAGAAATTTGAGGAGTACTTGGATATAAAGCCTTATTTTGTGGATAATGGCTTTTATTATCCAACTAGACGGAATATTTATCATATTCCTGCAATGGAAGAACAATGTATCACTATCTCCAATAAGTTTGCATTAATCGAACTGGATGCAGCGATAAAGGGGTTCTTTATCCAATTACTTCTATTATCCCAATATGGCAATATAGAGCTGATTAAGAAAAATATAATCAAAGCAATCAGAATAGATAAAAAGACTTATGATAAGTATATAATAGAACTTGTTGGCGCTGATTTAGTATCAATTACTACTCCCTTAACTTTACATACTGAAAATATTCTATTGGAAAACGACTTTTCCAAGCAGAAAAAACTACCCACGAAGAAAGTAAATAAAATAGTAGAGATAGACGATAATGGGAATATCATAATTCCCAAATAAGGGGAAAAAGTGTTCTTTATTAATATATTAATATACTGTACTTTTTCCCTTACACCTAACTATTTTACAGAATAAGATGCAATAAAAGTGATTTTTTCTGTGTAAGGTAAAGAGAAATGTGATTATTAGTACTATAAGTTATCCTTAGCTTTGCATAGGTAAGGTAGTGGGGAAAAAGTATCTGATATTAATTATATATATAACACACATTTTCCCCTACTACTAAAGAATTTAAACTTTATGTGCGCATGAACTTCATTTTTTAGGGTGACAGAGTATCTGTTCTGATTTTTAAAGATTAAGAGTTATATAGGCTAATCCTGCACTTGAAGTATGAGACACTGAAAAATATGTCAATGCCTACAAATAAGTTCATTATAGAGACTTTGACGAATAAAGTAGTCTACTATCCAACTAAAAACAAAAATAGCCGCAAGCGAGTACACTTACAAATGTGCTCAACTGCGGCTTTTATTATTCAATCAATATTCCAATAAGCGTCTGGATTACCGTCAAAAATAGTGTCTATTTCATCATCATTGTATCCCATTTCATCTTGTGCATAGAAGCCACTATATTTCTCATTAGTTTTATTTTCAAAATAGTCACTATCGTAGTAGAAATCATTATTGTCTTCTAACATGGTAGTCATATTACTAGCTTCCTCTAATCTTTGTATTCTTTTGTTTTCAAAATCATTAGATATATAAAAATGGGGATAGACTTGTTTTAATTCTTCTATTGCAGAATCATAAATTAGAAATTCCATATTGGAAATGCTGTTCATGCACCAATAAATATATTGATAATCCCAGTCAATAACATCGCTTAATGCCATGCCCTTGTATTGACCAAATTTAAAAGTGTCTGATAGAGAATAGAATTGCGAAACTATCATAATATATTTATTTCAGAAGGGTCTAAAATTAGATATGAAACGTTGCCTGTGATATGGTTTACATATCGACATAGAACTTGGAATTCAAAGCAAAAACACCCAAGTTCATTATCATGGGGTTGTCTATACATAATAAATGAACCTTTAGGTGCTATATGAAAAGCTTGATGTTTATTACCAAGATGAAATTTGGTGTTTACTTGCTCGGTTTCTCCCGATTCTGTTTTAAAAACAACGATATTGTTATTTATGATACTGCTGATATACTTAATTGCTTCGTCATGTGTTTTGAAACCATTGCATCTACCAGTATCTAAATAAGAAAGACATTTTAATATTACATCGTAATTTAAATTAGGAGAATAGACATATTTTACGTCGCATTCAATATCTTCCTGGTTATATGAAATTTTTTTATAGTATGGTAGTGCTTTACTATCTGATACAATTCTATTACTATATACAGCGAAAGTATCTATTCTTGGAGCTTTGTCTATAATTTCATTATATATGGTGTTTCTTGTTTTAACAGGTATAAAACCATAGATTTCGAGAGTTTTAATTAATTGGCTTGATGCAACTTGTCCACTCTTTAATTCTTTTCCTTGTTCAATGTAATTCTTAACGTTATTATTCATGTTATCAAAGGATTTTGTAAAGTTCAAATTTTCTTTCTATTTTATTATACAAGTTGCTATAATCATTATGATTATCTGTATAAATTATACAAGAACCATAAATAACTATAGCTTTTATAATAATCTTGCGAAGCAAAAATACAATTTTTTTTAATTATGTTACTCATGTGACAAGAGAAATATGAATACATGATTAATGGTTGTGTATAATATTTTGTAAGTAGAATATAGCTTATTGGACGATTTATTTCTTCTTGTAAGAGGGTGGCAGTTTTATTTTTGCCAGTTGCTTGTATAGCTCTGCATACTTCTTTTTTAAATAATCTCTGTCTATTTTGATTGTTACCTTGCGATTAACAATGTGCTCTGTTGTTTCATCTGTAAGGGTGGTACTTGTGTCAGGTGCTATTGGGATTCTTGTCTCAATCATGGGATTTTAAATAAAATGTTTTTCTAATGTGGTTAATCTGTATTCTCTGTTTTTGATAGCCTTGTGTTTGTATCCATACACCGATATGGACTTTATTATCTCTGATTCCGTGTTTCAAGGCTAATTCACGTAATTCTTGATAGGTATATACTTCTGACATGGTAGGTAATGTAAAGAAATTTTCATAACCACAAGCGGTAGGGCAGACGTCAAATTGCCCTACTTTTTATGGTTATGCTACAAAAATGAAAAAGGTCGTCTAATACTAGTATATAGGCGACTGCAATAAAATCTATCAGACATGGCTTTATCTATGAAAGACTGCGAAGAAATGAATTTACCACATTGATAGTAATTGGGAAATGGAGATAAAAAGCCCTCAATGCAATACGGTAATCCTTCCTTCATGGGATACACAAATTTACGAATAATTGGGGAAGCTAAAAAATGAATGATACTCATTCTTCAAACATTGGTTGTATAGTTATGCCACATTCTGTAATGGTCTAAAGTAGTTCCATTTGTGGAGAGTAGAAAGATATGCGTGCAATAAAGTACAGGTACTTATATATAATCCCCCCTACCTATAAAAATAAGAGCTTAAATATATATCAGCTCATTTCTCCTATGATTTACTGAATTGAAAGTTACATGAACACGTGAAGAGTAGTTCTAACAACCCCCTAGGGTAGTTGGAGAGAAATGAAATATATTTCAATCCACGTAATCAATTTATAAATCATTTAAAATTTTATTCGTTATGAGAAATCTACAAATTATTGGCAATGTGCCACAGGTAAGAAGAGAAAGTAACTTTGGTGAGTATGCAGAAGAAGCGGTAATAATCGAAGAACAACCAAAAGTTAAAAAAGAAAATCCTCATTTCTTGGAAGCCAATACGCTGGAGGTAACAATGCAACATTTAAAAGAAGATTGTATTACACCCGTATTCGCCAAAGATAATGAGCTTACAATTCCTCACCCTGCATTTATAGAGACTGTTTATGATGCTGCAAATACGTTTTTCAGTGGTGAAAGTATTGATAAGCCCGATATTCGTGTAAGTCACATTATCAAGGGAAGAATACCAGAGGCAATACACAAACCTGCAAATCAACTTCTTGAAAGTGATAAGACTATCTACTACGAAAGATGTGCTTTTATTATTCAGATTCCTACGATTTACGAAACGGTGAACGGGAATAAGTTAATATTAACTATTGGTGGTGTTCGTGCTTATAATCACACTAATCTGTATTCAAAGAAAGGAGCGGAGAAGTTTAAAATTTGCATAGGGTTTAAAAATCTTGTTTGCTGCAATTTGTGTATATCAACAGACGGTTTTCTTAGCTGTTTGGAAGTTACTAATACAAGGGATTTATATCAAGCTGTATTAGAGATGTTCAATAAATACGACATAGCCAAACATCTACACTTAATGCAAACACTTGGTAACTCATATCTCACAGAACATCAATTTTGCCAACTATTAGGCAGAATGAAACTTTATCAATCATTGCCACAAGGTTATCAGAAAGATATTCCACGTATGTTATTTACTGATACACAGATTAACAATGTGGCTAGGGCTTATATCAATGATGAGAACTTTGGTAGCTTGGGAAGTGACTTGTCTATGTGGGAATTCTTTAATTTGTTAACTGGAGCGTGTAAAAATAGTTATATCGACACGTTTTTGGATAGAGCGGTAAATGCTACTGAAATAGCAACGGGAATAAATGCCGCTTTGCATGGAGACACTAAATATAAGTGGTTTATTGATTGATTAAACAGGGGAATATTCAGAAATGGGTATTCTCCTATTTTATTAATTGTATTGCAATGGATAAAAAGAAAGAAACTATGGTTAGTAAGATTGAATATCTGAAAGAAACAATTTGTCATTGTGAGAATAATCTCCAATATATAAAGAGGTTACAAGCATTGAAATATTGGTTGCTGAAATTAGATGTCTTATTGGATAATTCCAATGATGAGATTTATAGAAAGTATTTCTATTCAGATAAGGGACATTCTTTCTTTGATAGAATCTGTTTGTCAATAACAGATTATCAATATGGAAATAAACCTTTCAATTATTAATCTATTTAAAATAAAGAATCATGTTTTATTATAAGATACTTGTTTGGCTCTTTTTTGTGGTATTGGCTATGATTAGTGCGTGTGTGCCGTTGATATGGCTTGTGATTTTTATAGGTTTATGGGATATTGAGGAAGCGAATAATCGTCATTAACTACTTATTGTGTTCAAAATAGAAATGTGTTCAAATAAATCTGCAAAGGTGGTTTGAACACATTCTTTCATGTTATCAATTTAATCAAAGAATAAAATGAAAACAGCCGTAATATACGCTCGTGTTTCGTCAAGTAATGACAGACAGGACACGAGCAGACAAATAGAGGATTTAAAGAAATATGCTATCTCACAGGATATAGAAATTGTGAATATATTCCAGGAGCATATTTCAGGTGCAAAGAGAATTGAGGAAAGACAGATTTTAGGAGAATGTTTGGAATACTGTAAACGTGAATCTGTGAATATCCTACTTTTGTCTGAATTGTCAAGACTAGGAAGAAGTACATTACAGGTTCTTCGCTCTTTAGATATATTGCATGAATCGAAAGTATCGGTTTACATACAGAACTTGGGCTTATATACTTTGCAACCAAATGGAGATGTTAATCCAATAGCGTCTATCATGGTGACAGTGCTTGCAGAAATGGCAAATATCGAAAGAAGCAATATCCAATACCGTTTGAATAGTGGTAGGGCAAATTATATTGCCAAAGGTGGTAAACTTGGCAGAAAGACAGGTTCAACCAAAACGGATGATAAGAAGAAAGAAGAATATAAAGAAGTCATTGCTTTACTAAGAAAAGGCTATTCAATCAGAAATATAGCTAAGCTACAAAGTATTGGTATTTCCACCGTTCAACGGATAAAAAATCAGTTTATAAAGCCATAAGCATAAAATATCGGTAGGGTGGAAAAATTCAGAAATTTAGTTTTTATATGGGGAGTCTTGAATTTTTCCACTACCATAAATTTATAAAGCAGAAATAGCCCTCAACTTTTAATAAACAATAGTTCTTGCTATTACAAACGCTTTTCGTAACTTTGTGGCAATTTCAGATACCTAATGTGTTAGGGCTGAAAGGACATATTAGTTAACGAAGAGCGTTTAAGATATTACCTTGTTCAGAAAATCGCCAATTTAATGAACAACTCAAGGTGATAGGCAAGAACGCTCACGTCAATGTTATATACCTATCTTGTTAAGATAGTCTATATATCGTTTGGCGTGGGCTTGTTTATCATTGAGTTGTGGGTGTTTGGCGATACCTCTGAACTGTGATATTCAAGTTCCCACGCTTTTCTCATTGTGTAATACTATCCAAAGGGAACAGGGTAGATAAAACGATATATAACTACGAATCAGACATTAAGAAACAACTTTTGCTACTATCTTTTAAGTAGCCAACTCAATTTTTGAGCAGCTTATACTACAAATTAAATTATTAACGAAAAGATTATTTACAGAATATGAAAACATTTAGATTTTTTGCAACTTTATTGGTTATTGCTTTATGTGCAGGTTTTACTTCTTGTAGCGACGATGATGAAGAAGAAAATTCAGTCGAAATTTCTTTGGCTAATCTTCAAGGTACTTGGGATATGATTAAATGTTATGGTTGGGAGTATGATGACAATAATCAAAAGGAGAATTGGACAGAGGATGTCTCTGGAGAATATATCTTCTTTGAAGATACAGACGGCAATGGAGGATATAGTGACGGTAGCCATACTTATTATTTTGCAAGTTCTATTAATGGTAATAAGCTTATTTTGAGAGATTCTGGTTGGTTAGCGGGTAAGTCGATAACGATAACTAAACTGACTAAGACAGAATTACATATTACTGCTACAGATGAGAATTCAGAAGAAAACTATGAGATGATAAAAAGGTAAATCATCCTATCGTGCATAGAAAGAACAGCATTTGAAGAAATTCATTTGCTGTTTTTTTATTGTTTTATCAATAATTACAACACATCTTTTACAACAAGACTTGTTAGAGAATATATATAATAAAATCTGATTAATTAATTTGTTTTTTGTACATTTGAACACAAAAATACATCATACTAATAGTAAGCTTCAAGTCAACATGAAAAAGATTATTTTTATAATGTTATTAGGATTAGTCTGTAATACAATTAATGCCCAAATTGTAACCAAACAAGAATTAGAAGAATATACTAATATAGGGGATATGTCTTGGTCAGCTAAGGCTAAAGAGCTATCCAATGAATATAAGTTGAATGAATTGGGTGAACTATCATTATCGATTATAAAAGAGTATAAAGGTCAGTCCAAATCTCAATTATATCGCAAAATTATAGATTGGGTCATATCTATGTCTTCTGATGCAAAGTCAGCTATACAGGTTTCAAATGAGGAAGAAGGAACAATCATAGCACGTTGTTATCTGCCTAATATTGCAAAACGGACTATGGGAGATAACTCATATAGAGTAAGTATTCGACCACTTATTAAATTTGATTTTAAAGAAGAACGTATTCGAATGACATATACCTTACAGAACTATGAGGTATTGAAGATAAATGACGATAGTGGATATGTCATAATGTTTGGTGGTGGTTTTGGTGTAACAGGTAATGGCGTTACTAAAGATACCCAAATATGGGCACTTTCTGATTGCTTTCCATTTGCAGAAAACAGACAACATCCTAAAGTGACCTCATCACGAGCTTTTGTTTATTCACTATCATGTTATAAAATCCTTGTAGACAAAATTGATACAGTTCTAAAGAAGCCATTGCAAACAAGTAATGATGATTGGTAATTACCCTTAAATGTAACTTTGACATTTTGAATTAAATATCTCTTTGGTATGGTGGTAACTAAGATGGTTATCACCATTTGAAGAAATTCATTTGCTGTTTTTTTATTATCATTGCAAACAAAAACACTATGAAGCCAGTAGATAAGTTCTCAATCCAGTATAGCGAGTTGCTAGAGTATATATATCCAGTGACACAAGAATATTTCCCTGATTTTGATTATGACGAAGAAACAGGACAGGCATATATATTGCCGTCACAAACGCCAGATACTTTTAAAGGAAGATACAACAGAGGAATATTGAAAGGCAAATTCTCGTTTGATTCATACATAAAGAATAACGAACTTCAAGAATTGCTTGCTGTATTGGGCTTAGACGCTGAAAAGTTTTGGTATCTATTGCTTTTCTGTTATGATTGCAGTTGGGGTAAATGTATGGAAGGTATAGAAATAAAAGAATCCCCTAAAGAACAGATAGAAAAATTTGTTAATGCTATCAGTGAGGATTATAAAAGAGATACTCCGTTTGGTGCAGTCTTTAAAAGCCCAATTTGTATTACCTTGAAAATAGGTAGGAAGAATATCGTGATAGATAATAAGACGGCTATTGCTAGTATAGCGAAGTTTTGTGCAGACGGATTGGAAACAGTAAATTCAGACCAAATGAATACTGGTAGCGTTGATTTGAGTAATCCACATACTGAATCATTCTCCGTATTCGCTTATTATTTCTCACAAATGATTATCACTGCCTTGAATTATCAAGAACAGGTAAAAGAAAAGAGAAAGAAGGGAGCTAATATGTCTGACAAGGAAAAGACGCTGATTTCTCATCTACTATACTTCACTGGTATCGTGAGCAACGAAAGTGTGTTGGTTGACTATGACTACTTGAAGTCCCTGTTGAAACAATATAAGGATAAGGACATAAGGAGTTTGAACGCATTTTATTATTGATTGAGACTTATTTTATTGTTTATTTCTGCTTTCTTATTCTCTAAATACTTCATTCTACAGCTTGTGAAGTAGGGGAATAAGAAAGCAGTGTTTTTTTATTCCCGTTAGCTTCTCAAGAAAAGGGCAATCTTTGTAGTATAAAATTAATTAAAGCTGGAGCGCACCAGTCTAAAAACTGCAAAGGTATTATGACTACAAAAGAATGTAAGAATGAAATCTTTACTCTGGAATCAAGAGAATTGAACGAAGGAAAGAAAGTTGCTTTTATTGCTGGTGGTATTAATCGGGACATCAACAAAGCGAATGTGAAAGCTAAAATGAAGTCCATTAAGGAATGTGGTCAACTATCGGAGTTGGAAGTTGTCGATGGAGAAGATGTAGTAAATGAAGGTCTGAGTTTGAAAGACCCTATGTCAGGGCTTCCAATAGAAGATGAAAAGGCAAAGGACTATCTGGCTATTATTGATGGACAGCACAGGTATATGGCTATAATGGCACTTCGAGAAGAGGACAGACGTGGCAAGAAGAATTATGAAGAAGCTGCGAGGAAATGGCAGAAGGACGGTAATAAACCAAAAGATAAGCCAGAAGAATACACTTCTAAAGCCCCTGCACACATAAAAGCTAGGTATCCATTGAATAATGAGATACTCATACAGACTCTTATTACAGAAGTAAATAATACATCCGTTAAATGGGATAAAGGTGATTTTGCAAGACAGGCTTTTGCTATGTATCCTGATAATGAAGTTTTGAAGTTTATTGCCAAATATATGGATATGCAACATCAAAAAGCAAAGAAAGGTGAAGCAGATGATATGTTACCGAATGGTGGATTCAAATTGACAACGCTTAGCAAGTATCTGACTTATTCTGCTGACATAAAAGAATCGGTATTGGCAGAGACGTGTAAATATGGAGAGTATATTCTTGCTAAATATGTGGGTGATGAAGCAAACAAGCTGGTTGAAAGGGCAGAGAAAATTATTAAAGCTGGTGTGGATGCAGGATTTACTTACCGTTTTTTGGCTAAAGGATTCTTCATCGACTGGGTTATTAAGAAGAACAATCAAGGAACTAGCTTTACAAAATTGCTTGGAATGTTAAAGAAAATAAAAAAAGAGACTACGAACAGTATTATGAAAGAAGCACAGAAGCATAACTTTATGGAAATATTAAATGAGAAAATAAAATAGTTAATCTTTATCCGTTGATGTCAGTTGCCAGCTAGCGTAATGTTAGCTGGCTTTTTTATTAGTTTTATTGTAAATAAGTATTAGCGTTTATTATGATAGTATTATGTGTAAGTGAAAATAGGATAAAAGACATGCGAACAGCACTTCGCCTTTGCTGATTGGTCCGCAGGCATACCGGAAGTCCACTTTTTGCAGAATGCTTCTTCCTCCTGCTTTACAGGCGTACTATACGGACAGCATTGATTTCAGTCGGAAGCGGGATGCGGAGTTGTATCTGAATCGCTTTTTGCTTATTAATATGGATGAATTCGACCAGATAAGTCCCACCCAGCAGGCTTTTCTGAAGCATATTCTGCAAAAACCGGTGGTGAACACGCGCCGTCCGAATGCTTCGGCGGTGGAAGAACTTCGCCGGTATGCTTCGTTCATCGCTACGAGCAATCATCGGGATTTGTTGACGGATACTTCCGGTAGCCGTCGTTTCATCGGCATTTATATGACGGGAGGCATAGATGTGTCGCGTCCCATTGATTATGAACAATTGTATGCACAGGCGTTGGAACTGCTTTATCATAACGAACGTTATTGGTTTGACTCCGAAGAAGAGGCTATCATGACGGAAAGCAATCGTGAGTTTGAACAATCACCCGCTATTGAACAGTTGTTTATGGTTTATTATCGTGGGGCAGAAGAAGAGGAGGAAGGTGAATGGCTGTTGGCTATCGACATCCTGCGAAGGATTCAGAAAGCAAGTAAGATGACATTCTCTGCCAGACAGGCTTCTTATTTCGGACGTATCTTGCAACGGCTTGGGGTGAAATCCAGACGGAAAACGTATGGTACGTATTATCATGTCGTACCTTTGGAGGTAAAATAGATACTTCATTTTAATAGTATAAGTATGATAGATACCGGAGATAATAGTTATCTATCATACTGATAGCTTTAGTTATAAGGGATTTATGAAAAAGAATGAAAGTATGATACTTGTTTTTTATTCATAAAGAAGATATTTGTTTCTCATCTTCTTGTAATCCTGTAACTCCTTTTGCCAACTATTCCGGATAGTCTCTTCCGAATCGCCTCTGAGGATAGCTTTGCGTACACTATCCGTGCCCATGAGCAAGTCAAACCACCGGGCACGGGAGAAGAAAGCGGCACCTTCGCCGGATAAACGGTAGAAATGCAGGAAATAGCGGAGTGTAAATCCGTTCACATCGTCTGCGTTCCGGAGGTCTTCGCCATAGCAGACTACATTTTTGTGCATCGGATTCTTGTCAAAACCGGGGAGAGAGCGGGGAGTGAAAGTAAAATCTCCGTATTTCTTGTTGGGTGCGCCCAATACTTGGAAAGGAAATGTCGTTCCCCGCCCTACGCTGACGCTGGTAGCCTCAAACGGGCAGAGTGACGCATACAGGCGAATGGACTGATCGTTCGGCAGGTTGGGAGAGGGCTTTATGGGAAGCGAATAGGGTTCTCCGTGTATCCAACCCGTGGCTGGAATTACTTTTAATGAACAAGGATTTTTCTTGTGGGCAATCCAGCCTTCTCCGTTAATCATTCGTGCCAGTTCGCCGATAGTGCATCCGTGGAGTACCGGGATAGGAAGCATACCGACAAAACTCCGGTAGGCCGGTTTGAGTATCGGACCCTCTACGTAGTCGCACGGATTGGGCCGGTCTAGTACAATCATTTCCTTATTGTTTTCTGCACAGGCTTCCATTACGTAGTACATTGTGCTGATATAGGTATAGAAACGTGCTCCCACATCCTGAATATCGAATAAAATAACGTCGATGTCTTTCAGTTGGGCGGCAGTCGGCTTTTTGTTGTTTCCATAAAGAGAGACGATACTGACTCCGGTACGGGAATCTTTGCCGTCTTTCACAGTCTCCCCCGCGTCTGCATTTCCACGGAAACCATGTTCGGGGGCAAATACCTTGACTACGTTGATATGCTGTTTCAACAGAGTGTCGAGCAAATGAGTCTGCCCCGTTCCTACAACAGAGGTATGATTGACCACCATTCCGACACGTTTGCCTTGAATGAACGGCAGATATTGTTCGAAGCGTCCGGCGCCTGCGACAACTTTGCCGCTAATGCATTCAGGAAAGACTGTAACAAACAGAAAAAAAAGAATGAGGGAAGTTCTATTTCTCATGTCGGTGATTTTTTGTAATATTGCACAAAAATATTAATTTCTCATCAAGAGAACAAAAAATAGAGCACATGAATCCATACGAAATCATTGATAAGTATTATCCGGAAAATACGGAGCAGCGGCAAATCTTAGTAATACACAGTCTTTCTGTGGCCGGAAAGGCCATGAAAATACTGGATGCGCATCCCGAACTACGTTTGAACCGGAGTTTCGTGAAAGAAGCCGCCCTATTACATGATATCGGTATTTTTCAGACCAATGCGCCTACGATTCAGTGTTTCGGTTCGCATCCTTATATAGCTCACGGTTATTTGGGAGCTGAAATCTTGCGTGAAGAAGGTTTCCCGCAGCATGCACTGGTTTGCGAACGCCATACAGGGGCCGGACTATCCTTGCAGGACATTGTCGACCAACAGCTTCCTGTACCCCATCGCGAGATGTTGCCCATAACTCTGGAAGAACAGTTAATCTGCTTTGCCGATAAATTCTTTTCTAAGACTCACCTGGACGAGGAAAAGTCGGTAGAGAAAGCCCGTCATAGTATTGCTAAATATGGTGAAGAAGGCCTAAGCCGTTTTGACAGATGGTGCTCTCTCTTTTTATAGCACTAAAAAATAATTAAATAACGAAGATTCTAACTCATAATTGGTGAAGTTTATGTACTTTTGCCACTTCAAGCGTAAACTATTAGTTAATGGCGCCATTGAAAGCAAAAATACTTATATCATCTATACTGCTGATTGTCTTACTGATGCTTCCCGATGAGGCTACGTCTCAACGTCGAAGAAGAGGAATGATTGCCCCCAATACTGCACAGAATGATTCCCTCCACGGAAATGATTCATTGAAAGCAGATACGGTTACGGTACGCATTGACTCTATTGCACCGGCTAAGAAGAAACAACCGCTCGACGCACCGGTTATTTATGAATCTAACGACTCCACAGTTTTTACTTTGGGCGGAGCCGCTACGTTGTATGGTAGCGGAAAAGTTAATTACCAGAATATAGAGTTGGCAGCGGAAGTTATTTCAATGAATCTGGATAGCAGCACGGTGCACGCTTACGGTATCAAAGACTCTTTGGGAGTGGAAAAAGGTAAACCTGTATTTAAAGAGGGAGATACCGCTTATGATACGGAAACTATCCGGTATAACTTCAAAACTAAAAAAGCGGGAATCACCGAAATCGTAACTCAACAGGGGGAAGGATACGTGACCGGAAGCAAAGCCAAGAAGGGGGCCAATGATGAAATTTTTATGGAGCATGGGCGCTATACGACTTGTGACCACCATGACCATCCTCACTTCTATATGCAGTTGACAAGGGCCAAGGTGCGTCCTAAAAAGAATGTAGTGACGGGACCTGCCTATCTGGTGGTGGAAGATGTACCTTTGCCGTTAGCTGTTCCGTTCTTTTTCTTCCCGTTCTCCAGCAGCTATTCTTCCGGTTTCATCATGCCGACTTATATGGACGACTCCAGTCGCGGTTTCGGTCTGGCAGAAGGCGGATATTATTTTGCTATCAGTGACATCATGGACCTGAAAATGACGGGAGATATCTTTACCAAAGGTTCGTGGAGACTTTCCGGATTGACCAACTATAATAAACGATATAAATACTCCGGTACGCTGCAAGCGGATTATCAGGTCACTAAGACGGGGGATAAAGGGATGCCGGATTATGCAGTTGCCAAGGACTTTAAGATTGTCTGGAATCATCGCCAGGATGCCAAGGCGAGTCCGAACAGTACTTTCTCTGCCAGTGTAAACTTCTCGACCAGTAGCTACGAACGCTCAAATATCAACAACCTTTATAATTCACAGTTGTTGACTCAGAATACCAAAACATCAAGTATCAGTTATTCACGCAGTTTCCCTGATATCGGTCTGACGCTTTCCGGAACGACCAATATCGCACAGACCATGCGTGACTCTTCCATTGCGGTGACGTTGCCCGACTTGAATATATCGTTGAGCCGTCTCTTCCCGTTCAAACGCAAGAAGGCGGCCGGGGAAGAACGCTGGTATGAAAAGATTTCTCTTAGCTATACAGGACGTCTGACAAACAGTATCCGTACGAAAGACGACCGTCTGTTCAAAGCCGGACTGAGCGAATGGGAAAATGCGATGAATCATAATATCCCTATCAGCGCTACTTTTACTCTGTTCAAATATTTGCAGGTTAATCCTTCGGTGAATTATACGGAACGTTGGTATACCCGTAAGGTAAATCAGCAATATAATGAGGAAACGCGTAGACTGGAAGCATTGCCGGGCGATACGATTAACGGTTTCTACCGGGTATCCAACTATTCGGCAAGTTTGAGTCTGAGCACCAAATTGTATGGTATGTACAAACCTCTTTTCATGAAGAAAAAGGAAATACAGATTCGTCATGTGTTTACGCCACAAGTTAGCCTGAGCGGTGCTCCGGGATTTAGCAAGTATTGGGAGGAGTATACTGATTATAACGGTGATATACAATATTATTCTCCTTTTACCGGACAGCCTTATGGCGTTCCTTCCCGTGAAGGTTCGGGAACAGTCAGTTTCTCGATTGCCAATAACTTGGAAATGAAGTATTACGATGCAAAAGAAGATACGGTCAAGAAAGTGAGCCTTATTGATGACTTGAGTGCAAATATGTCTTATAATATGGCGGCAAAGGAACGGCCGTGGAGTGATTTGAACATAAATCTGCGTTTGAAGTTGACCAAGAGTTATACCTTTAATATGAATGCGTCATTTGCTACGTATGCTTATACTTTTGATAAAAGCGGTAATGTAGTTACCGGTAACCGGACGGAGTGGTCGTATGGTCGCTTCGGACGTTTCCAGGGATATGGTTCTTCATTTAACTATACTTTCAATAATGATACTTGGAAGAAGTGGTTCGGACCGAAAGAGGATGAAGATAAGGATAAGAAGAAGCCGGAAGGTGATGATGAAGATTCGGAAGGCTCGGAGGAAGACGGAACTGTCACTAAGAAGGTCGAGAATGCGCAAGCGGACTCGGACGGTTATCAGGTATTCAAAATGCCTTGGTCTTTGAGTTTTAGTTATTCGTTCAATATCCGTGAAGATAGAACGAAGCCTATTAACCGCCACTCTATGAGATATCCTTATACGTATACACATAATATCAACGCGAATGGAAACGTGAAAATATCCAATAACTGGTCGCTTTCATTCAACTCCGGTTACGACTTCCAGGCAAAGGAGATCACACAAACTTCTTGTACGATTTCCCGCGATTTGCACTGTTTCAACTTGTCCGCCAGTCTTTCACCTTTCGGACGGTGGAGATATTATAATGTTACTATCCGGGCAAATGCAAGCATTCTTCAGGATTTGAAGTATGAACAGAGAAGCCAGACGCAAAGTAATATCCAGTGGTACTAGGATAAGCGTAGAGTTGAAAGATATATAATTGCATTGTTACAATATTATAGAAAAAGAAAATGGCTGTGCTATTCATTGGGTAATAGCGCAGCCATTTTCTTTTTCAACTCTCAACTTGTATTCAACTACCAGTTGATTTCCGTTTCTCCATGTGCCTTTAAATAATCATTTGTCCGGCTGAAATGCTTGTTGCCGAAGAAACCGTTATAGGCGGATAGGGGAGAAGGGTGTGCAGAGGTAAGCACTAAATGCTTGTTCCGGTCAATGAAAGCTCCCTTCTTTTGAGCGTACGAGCCCCATAAGATAAACACCAGGTGCTCCTTGCTTTCTGCCAGGGCACGAATAGCGGCGTCGGTAAATGTCTCCCAACCGCGGTTTTGATGAGAACCGGCTTGGTGTGCACGTACAGTCAGTGTTGCGTTGAGCAGCAGTACACCTTGTTCGGCCCAGCGGGTTAAGTTTCCTGTGGTAGGAGCATCTGTTCCTATATCTGCTTTGATCTCTTTGAATATATTCACCAGTGAGGGCGGGAATTGTACTCCGTCGTTAACGGAGAAACAAAGTCCGTGTGCCTGACCCGGTCCGTGATACGGATCCTGTCCGATGATTACGACTTTTACCTTATCGAAAGGACAAAGGTTGAAAGCATTGAATATCAACCTTCCGGGAGGAAATATCTGATATTGGCTATATTCGCTTCTTACAAATTCTGTAAGTGTGCGGAAGTAGTCCTTGTCAAATTCCGGTTGCAAATGTGTTTTCCAACTTTCTTCTATCTGTACGTTCATAGCAATTATATAAGGTGTATATCAAGTTCCTCGCATTCTTTGCGCATATCTTCGGGCCAGATGCTGGCCTGTATTTCTCCGATATGTGCTTTCCGAAGGTAGAACATACACAAACGTGACTGTCCGATACCTCCACCGATAGATAACGGGAGAGTGTCATTCATCAGGCGCTTGTGGAAATAGAGTTCCAGTCTTTTTTCTTCGTGCTCCTCTTTCAACTGACGTTGCAAGGCCTCTTTGTCTACACGTATACCCATAGACGAAAGTTCGATAGAACGTTGCAGTACATCGTCCCAAAGCAACAGGTCGCCGTTTAGTCCGGGCAGGCCGTTCAAGCCGTTTGTTGTGTAGTCGTCGTAGTCCGGAGCACGGCCGTCATGTTTCTTGCCGTCGCTCAGTTTGCAGCCTATGCCGATAATGAATACGGCACCGTATTTCTGGCAGATAGCGTGCTCACGACATTTAGGTTCCAGGTTCGGATAGAGTTGGCGTAACTCCTCAGAGTGGATGAAATGTAACTTTTGAGGCAGGCACGGCTTGATTTGAGGATACATTTCGTATACCATATATTCTGTGCGAATCATGGCTGCATAAATGCGGTTAACGATTTCTTTCAGGAAGTTTACGTTTCTGTCTTCGTCGGTAATAACACGCTCCCAGTCCCATTGATCTACATAGAGTGAATGTAGATTACCCAGTTCCTCGTCGGAGCGGATTGCGTTCATGTCGGTATAGATACCGTATCCCGGTTCAATGTGATAATCGGCTAAGGTCAGTCTTTTCCATTTAGCCAGTGAATGAACTACTTCTGCTTGTGCGTCGCCCAAATCTTTTATCGGGAAAGAAACAGGTCGTTCTATTCCATTCAAATCATCGTTGATACCCATGCCTTTCAACACAAACAGGGGGGCTGTCACACGTCGCAGGCGTAGTTCGGATGATAAGTTTAATTGGAAGAACTCTTTTATTTGCTTGATTCCCAGCTCGGTCTGTTTCAGGTCGAGAAGCGGTTTGTAGTTCTTAGGTTTTATCAAGTAACTCATAGGTTTGTTAAATGTTAATTGTCGGCAAAGATAGGAATAAAAATGATATATGTATTGAGATTTCTCTAAAAGATTGTCAAATTGATAAAGTATGTACTATAAAGCATTTCAAAATAACAGAGTGTTAACAGGTGTGGGTACCTTAATAACTATAAAAAAAGAAGAATCATTAGGAAGATGAGAAGATTTTTTATACTTTTGTCCTCGCATAAAAAGAATGGCCCCGTAGCTTAGTGAATAGAGCGTCAGATTCCGGTTCTGAAGGTCGTGCGTTTGAATCGCACCGGGGTCACATGGATATCCCTTGATAATCAGTAGATTATTGAGGGATTTTTGCATTTAGTGGTGTTGTTTTAAGGGCTGATAGTGTTACATATTGCGTAAAAAATAAGAATTAGTTATTAAAATAAGGTAAAGCGGCAAGTTATTTCGATAATTGTATGTTCTGTAGTGAAGAAATAGTGGAATGTGAATTATAGAGAGTGGTTATTGTAAAATTCGGATAAAACGTTTTATTCGGATCATTCAATATCTATGAGTTTACGTTTGGTTATATTGATTTTGAGAAATAATTTTGTATGGCAACAGTAAAAGTAAAATTCCGTGCATCTTCCGTCGCTACGAAAGAAGGTACACTTTTCTATCAAGTGATTCATAAGCGTATAGTAAGACAAATACATACCGGATACAAGTTGTTTCCTGCGGAATGGGACGCGGTACATTCGGAGGTTGTTCTGTCTTCGGTAACCAGTGAAAGTCGGAGAGATTACTTGCTTTCTTTGAAAAATTCTCTGTTGGAGGATAGTGTAAGGCTGAAGAATATTATTACCCGTCTTGAGCGTTCAGGCATTGCTTATACTTCAGATAGTTTGGTGGAACTTTATTGTGCATCCACAGAGCATAGTGGTTTCATATCCTTTACTCTTCATCTTATCAAGGAGTTAAATCAAATTGGCAAACACCGTACCGCTGAAACTTATATGACTACATTAAACAGCTTCGTACGTTTCCGGAAAGGGAAAGATGTCCTGCTGGAAGAAGTTGATTCCAGTTTGATGATGAAATATGAGAGTTATTTGAAGTCTACCGGTATTTGTCCGAATACCACCTCTTATTATATGCGGAATCTTCGGGCTATTTATAATCGTGCTGTGGAGAAGGGCTTGACGGTTCAGCGAAGTCCTTTTAAATATGTTTATACAGGGATAGACAAGACGGTCAAACGTGCTATTCCGTTAGAGGAGATTCGCCGTTTAAAGGAACTTGATCTGACAAAGAGTCCTTCTTTGGCTTATGCGAGAGATATTTTCATGTTTTCATTTTATACCCGTGGTATGTCATTCATTGATATGGCTTTTTTGAGAAAGAAAGATTTGCAGAACGGAATTCTGTCTTATCGCCGGCAGAAGACGGGGCAACAATTATTTATCAAATGGGAGAAGCCAATGCAAGAAATAATTGACAGGTATGATACTCAGGGGAGCCCTTACCTGCTACCTATTATACGAGATATGGAGGTAGACGGAAGGAAACAGTACAAGAAAACTGCCCATTTGGTGAATCAAAAACTGAAAAAACTTGGAATGCGGTTGGGGTTATCTATACCTTTAACTACGTATGTTGCCCGCCATGCCTGGGCTAGCATTGCCAAGAGTAAAAATATTTCCTTGTCTGTTATCAGTGAAGCTATGGGACACGACTCGGAGAACACTACCCGCATTTATCTCGCCTCATTGGATACTTCTTTGGTAGATAAGGCAAATAGTCTTATTCTTAAATCATTGTAGAGATAAGATAATCTACCATATAGCCATGAAACTGTAAATCGGAAATATGTATCAAAGGATATGTATGATTTACTGTTACTTTTTTTGCACATTAAAACTTTCCTAAAGTAAGGATATAACAAAGTAAAACAGGATCCGGATACGATTTAATAGTCATTATACATCATTCTTAATTCTATAATGATATCGTGCTGGTTATTAAAGAGAAACTACAAGAAGGGATAATATTGATATAAGCTAAATTTGTTTAGCAAAATATAGTTCTCTCTATAAGATAAATAACAGGGTGTAAGTTTTAATTTAACAACTTAGATATCAGATAATTACAATCATTATATAATTAATGATAATTAAACATTTGTTAAGTAAATCCTTCTCTAGAAGAAGCAATTACCCAAAATTACATCTGTTTTATGCTGTTATTTCCAATAAATTACGTACCTTTGTGCCCGTTAGTATTTCTCTTATAGAGAGAAATAAGAAGTAAGGTTGTAAATAGACCTTGAATGCATCTTGTATGGTGAAGATGAAACAGTCTGATAATAACGGGGAGGAATCTCTTATTTTTGTAGAATTTGGTTGTAACTGCTTGATATATAGTTCTGTATATGATCGGGCAGGACTAGGATAATTGTCTTGAGGTTTTATGGCGCTTCTGAAGAATGAACAACGGATGCATTGGTATGTAATGCGTGACCTCAAACGTCCCAATGCTAAATTGCCTGCTTATAAACAGCTCAGTGATGAACATCTAGAAGTGTTTACTCCTATGCAATGGCGGTTAAAGTTGAAAAATGGCAAACGAATCCGTGAAGAAGTACCGTTTATGCAGGACCTGCTTTTTATCCACGATACAAGAGAAGTTCTAGATCTGTTTGTTCGTAAAATACCGACCCTTCAATATCGTTACCAGAAAGGTGGCGGTTATTGTCAGCCTATGATGGTTGCCGATTTGGATATGGAGCGTTTTATACGTGCTGTCCGAGGTTCGGAAAATCCTAAATATTATTTACCTGAAGAGATAAGCGATACAATGTATGGTCGTATGATCCGTATTATTGGAGGTCCTTTTGAAGGTTATGAAGGCCGTCTGCTTACTACCCGTGGCTCTAAAGTCAAACGTCTTCTTGTCGAACTGCCTAATTTCTTTTCGGTGGGTGTAGAAGTAAATCCTGATTTGATAGAAATAATATAATTATGTACGATTATATACTATTATTCTAGTTGTTTATAATCAGCGTTGTAAGAATATATGATAATTAATTGGGGGATTTAAATTATGAAACACGCATTTGACCGTTTTATTCATTATTTACAGAAAAACTACTTTAGCTATTGGGTTGTATTGGGAATCGATACATTCATAGCTTTACTGTGTACTTGGGTGTCATTTATTGGCATTCATTATATTACGGAAACTTCCAAAGAAATAGTTTCACTTTTCCATATCTTGGCGGTTTCAGTTATATCGAGTGTTTTGGGGGCTACTCTATTTCATACTTATCGTAATACGATTCGTTTTTCTCAGTTGAAGGAATTATGGAGGTTGGCGGGAAGTGTGCTTATAAAGGCTGTCTGCATAGCCATTGTCATTTGGTTTCTCCTGCCACAGACGGGATTACATAACAGTCAGAAAATAATTTTTGTACTGTTTGATGCTATGCTTACTTTTATTGTTATGGTTGGGTTTCGTATACAGTTGATTATTGTTTATGAATTCTTGCTAAATGTACTGAATAAAAAGAATATGCGTATTCTGATTTATGGTATTGATGATAAGAGTGTGGCATTGAAAGTCCGGTTACTGAACAGTTCTCATTATAAAGTTGTAGGCTTTTGTATTTATGGAACAGGTAATTCTATTCGGCGTGTGGCTGATCTTCCTGTTTATTCTTTTAAAGATGAAGAGTGCTTCAATAAACTGATTCATAAGAAATGTATCGGAGGCATCTTGTTTGCCCGCTATGAGAATACCCGTGAAGAGGAAGGACGTTTGCTTCAATATTGTAAAAGAAACGGGTTGAAAACACTGATAGCTCCGAGTATTAGTGAGGCTGACGAAAACGGAAGTTTCCACCAGAGGGTACGTCCTATCAAGATTGAGGATTTGCTGGGCCGCTCAGAAATTCATATTAATATGGAGGAGGTGATGACTGAGTTTTGTGGCAAGGTTGTGTTGGTGACAGGAGCAGCCGGTAGTATTGGTAGCGAGCTTTGCCGGCAATTGGCTCAGATGAATATCAAGAAACTGATCATGTTTGACTCTGCCGAGTCACCTCTGCATAATGTCCGTCTGGAATTTGAGAAGAATTATCCCGGTCTTGATTTTGTTCCTGTCATTGGAGATGTCCGCGTGAAAGAGCGTCTTCGTATGGTGTTCGATATCTATCACCCTCAGGTAATCTTCCATGCTGCTGCTTATAAGCATGTTCCGTTAATGGAGGAAAATCCCTGTGAAGCTGTGCTGGTCAATGTGGTCGGTTCGCGTCAGGTTGCTGATATGGCTGTAGAATACGGAGCTGAGAAAATGATCATGGTTTCTACCGATAAGGCGGTGAATCCGACCAATGTAATGGGCTGCTCGAAACGTCTGGCAGAAATCTATGTACAGAGTCTGGGATGTGCTATTCGTGAGGGAAAAGTGAAAGGTCATACCAAATTTATCACTACCCGCTTTGGAAATGTCTTGGGTAGTAACGGTTCTGTAATTCCCCGTTTTAAGGAACAAATCGAGAATGGTGGTCCTGTCACAGTGACTCATCCCGATATCATCCGTTTCTTTATGACTATTCCCGAAGCTTGTCGCCTGGTAATGGAGGCCGCTACTATGGGTGAGGGCAATGAGATTTTTGTCTTTGAGATGGGCAAGGCTGTGAAGATTGTTGACTTGGCTACCCGTATGATCGAACTTGCCGGTTATCGTCCGGGTGAAGATATTGAAATAAAGTTTACGGGATTACGTCCGGGTGAGAAACTTTATGAGGAAGTCCTGAGTGATAAGGAGAATACGATTCCTACTGAAAATAAGAAAATTATGATAGCTAAGGTACGTCATTATGAATATGCTGATATTCTTGACACTTATGCGGAGTTTGAGAAGTTGTCGCGTACAGTAAAGATCATGGATACGGTGAGGTTGATGAAGAAAGTGGTACCGGAATTTAAATCCAAGAATTCACCGCGGTTTGAGGTTCTAGATAAAGAATTAGAATAATCTATAACACTAACATAAATCAACAATGGATATGAAAGATTGGAGTTCTATAAGAAATTTGTACCTATGTAACTGGGTGATGTGTCTGTAACTTATGCTGATACTACTCTATCGGAACAGGATTTTCTTTTAAACCAGGTATAAGTTTGAGAGATGGACTAAGAAACTTTGTAGAGTGGTATATAAAGTATTATAATACGGAGAAATAAAATAATAAAAATATAAAACTATGAGCATTTTTGCGGGTAAAACCCTTATGATTACCGGTGGAACAGGTTCTTTCGGTAATGCAGTCTTGAATCGTTTCCTTCGTACCGATATCGGTGAAATCCGTATTTTTTCACGAGATGAAAAGAAACAGGATGATATGCGCCATGAATATCAGGTAAAGTATCCTGATGTGGCACATAAAATTAAGTTCTTTATTGGCGATGTGCGTAATTTACAGTCATGTAAGAACGCGATTCCTGGTGTTGACTATATCTTCCATGCTGCTGCCTTGAAACAGGTTCCGAGTTGTGAATTTTTTCCAATGGAAGCTGTAAAGACGAATGTAATTGGTACTGATAATGTATTGACAGCCGCTATTGAGGCTGGTGTTGGTGCTGTAATATGTCTATCTACAGATAAGGCAGCCTATCCTATCAATGCTATGGGTATCACCAAAGCTGTTGAGGAGAAGATTGCTGTAGCTAAGAGCCGTTACTCAGGTAAAACCAAAATTTGCTGTACGCGTTATGGGAATGTGATGTGTTCTCGCGGTTCTGTAATCCCTCTGTGGATAGAGCAAATCCGAAATGGTAATCCTGTTACTCTGACTGAGCCTACAATGACCCGTTTTATTATGTCGTTGGAAGAGGCGGTCGACCTTGTACTTTTCGCTTTCGAACATGGACAGAATGGTGATATTCTTGTTCAAAAAGCTCCGGCTTGCACTATCCAGACTCAGGCAGAGGCTGTTTGTGAACTCTTTGGTGGTAAGAAAGAAAACATCAAGGTTATCGGTATTCGTCATGGTGAGAAGATGTATGAGACATTGCTCACCAATGAAGAATGTGCCAAGGCAGAGGATATGGGCAACTTCTATCGTGTACCGGCAGATAACCGTGGATTGAATTACGACAAATATTTCAAAGAGGGTGAGACAGAACGTAACACGCTTACAGAATTCAATTCAAATAATACGCGAATCCTTAACGTGGAAGAAACTAAAGCTAAAATTGCAGCTTTGGATTATATAAAGAAGGAGTTGAATGGTGAGGGTAACTTCGTACAGTGATAAAATTATGAAGATATTAGTAACAGGTGCCAAAGGTTTTGTAGGGAAGAATCTTTGCGCCCAACTTCATAACATCAAGGACGGTAAGGCTCGTTGTTATGGTGAACTGAAGATTAGTGACGTATTCGAGTACGATCTTGACTCTACTCCGGAACAACTGGATAATTGGTGCAAAGAATCCGATTTCGTATTCAATCTTGCCGGGGTGAACCGCCCTAAAGACAATGATGAATTCATGAAAGGTAACTTAGGTTTTGCAAATACATTGCTTGATACCTTGAAGAAATATCATAACACTTGTCCCGTCATGCTTTCCTCCAGTGCGCAAGCCTCGTTGACCGGTCGCTTTGGTGACAGTGAATATGGTCGTAGCAAAAAGGCGGGTGAAGATCTTTTTCTACAATACGGCAAAGAAACAGAAGCTAAGGTTTTGGTCTATCGCTTTCCGAACCTTTACGGTAAATGGTGCCGTCCAAACTATAACAGTGCCGTAGCCACTTTCTGCAATAATATTGCCAATGACTTGCCTATACAGGTCAACGATCCGAGTGTAGAACTTGAGTTGCTCTACATTGATGACCTTGTGGACGAAATGATTCATGCCCTGAAAGGGGAGGAACATCATTGCGAGTTCGAAGGGCTTGACGTACAACCGAAGACTGACGGCAGATATTGCTATTGTCCTGTCACCCATAAGGTAACGCTTGGTGAAATCGTAGACTTATTACATCAATTCGCGGAAATGCCTAAGACACTGATGATTCCGGAAATTTCGGCTGATTCATTTGCCAAACGTCTGTACAGTACCTTTTTGAGCTACTTACCAAAAGAAAAAGCGATCTTCGACTTGAAAATGAATGTAGATCAACGTGGCAGTTTCACAGAACTTGTACATACCTTGAATTGTGGTCAGGTAAGCATTAATATCTCCAAACCAGGTGTAACCAAGGGTGAACACTGGCACAATACCAAATGGGAACAGTTTATTGTAGTCAGTGGGCATGCTCTTATTCAACTTCGTAAGGAAGGAACAGACGAAGTGTTTAACTATGAGGTGAGCGGAGAGAAAATACAGTCTGTCATCATGCTTCCCGGTTATACTCATAACATCATCAATCTTTCTGATACGGAAGATCTGGTGACAGTGATGTACTGCAATGAGGTATTCAATCCTAATAAGCCGGATACATACTTTGATAAAGTAGAAAGATAATATGGAAAAACAACCTAAATTCGATTATTCAGATATAAAATTCAAGGATAATGGTAAATTAAAGCTGATAATCGTTGTCGGCACTCGTCCCGAGATTATCCGTTTGGCGGCTGTCATCACCAAATGTCGTCAGTATTTCGATGTGATTCTTGCTCATACTGGTCAGAATTATGACTACAATCTCAACGGTATATTCTTCAAGGACTTGAAATTAGCAGAGCCGGAAGTTTATATGGATGCTGTAGGTGATGATTTGGGAGCTACTTGCGGTAATATCATTAACTGTTCCTATAAACTCTTCGTACAGACCAAGCCTGATGGGGTTCTTGTACTCGGTGATACCAACTCATGTCTGAGCGTTATTGGAGCCAAGCGTCTCCATATACCTATTTTTCATATGGAAGCTGGAAACCGTTGTAAAGATGAATGTCTTCCGGAAGAGACCAACCGTCGTATCGTTGATATCATCAGTGATGTGAATATGGCATACTCGGAACATGCGAGAAGATACCTTGCTGATTGCGGTTTGCCCAAGGAACGTACTTATGTCACGGGATCACCTATGGCGGAAGTACTTCACAACAATCTCGCAGAAATAGAAGCGAGCGATGTGCATCGGCGTCTGTGTTTAGAAAAAGGTAAATATATTCTGCTTTCTGCCCATCGTGAAGAGAATATCGACACCGAGAAGAACTTCCTTTCGCTTTTTACAGCTATCAATAAGATGGCAGAGAAGTATGATATGCCGATTCTCTATTCATGTCACCCGCGTTCTCGTAATCGTCTTGCAATATCTGGTTTCCAGTTTGATTCACGTGTCATCCAACACGAACCTCTCGGTTTCCACGACTACAACTGCCTTCAGATGAATGCTTTTGCAGTAGTAAGCGATAGTGGCACACTTCCTGAAGAGTCTAGTTTCTTCACAAGTGTTGGTCATCCATTTCCTGCTGTCTGTATTCGAACCTCTACTGAGCGTCCGGAAGCAATTGATAAAGGTGATTTTATCATTGCAGGTATTGATGAGAAGAGTCTTTTGCAAGCTGTAGATACTGCAGTTGAACTGTGTAAAGATGATCAACACGGTATTCCTGTACCCGACTATGTGGACGAGAATGTTTCAACTAAAGTTGTGAAGATTGTACAGTCATATGTAGGTATTGTCAATAAAATGGTTTGGAGAAAAAGTTAACTCATTATAAAAAGCTAAATATGAAGACTATAATGCTCGTTTTCGGAACTCGTCCAGAGGCAATCAAAATGTGCCCGTTAGTGAAGGAGTTGCAAAAGCATGCTGATATGTTCAATACCATAGTGTGCGTGACAGGTCAGCATCGTGAAATGCTTGACCAAGTTTTAAAAATATTTAATGTAGAGCCTGACTATGACCTCAACATCATGAAGCAGGGACAAGACTTATATGATGTGACGGCACGTGTGCTTACAGGTATGCGTGATGTGTTTAAGGAATGTAAGCCCGATGTGATATTGGTGCATGGTGATACCACTACTTCAATGGCCGCCGCTCTTGCTGCTTTCTATCAACAGATACCTGTGGGGCATGTGGAGGCAGGACTCCGTACACATAATATATATAGTCCATGGCCAGAGGAAATGAATCGTCAAATAACGGGACGTATTGCAGAATATAACTTTGCTCCAACTCCATTGTCTGCAAAGAACTTGCAAGAGGAAAAAGCGCATGGTAATATCTATGTAACAGGTAATACCGTGATTGATGCACTCCATATGGTAGTTGGGAAACTTAGAACAGATACAGCGCTTTCCAAAGAACAAGATGAGATTCTTCTTCAAGCAGGTTATGATGTTACTCGACTTCAAGCAAATAAGAGACTTGTGTTGATTACAGGTCATCGTCGTGAGAACTTCGGTGATGGTTTCATTCGCATGGTGACAGCCATGAAGGACCTTTCAGAAAAATATCCTAATGTGGATTTCGTTTATCCGATGCATCTCAACCCGAATGTGCGCAAGCCTATTCGTGAGGTGTTTGGTGAAGATTTGACTCGTCCAAACTTTTTCTTCATTGAACCGCTGCAATATTTGGAGTTTGTTCATCTCATGTCAAAAGCTACAATTGTTCTTACCGATTCAGGAGGCATACAGGAAGAAGCGCCAGGCCTTGGCAAGCCCGTTCTCGTGATGCGTGACACAACGGAGCGTCCTGAAGCTTTAGTAAGCGGAACTGTTCATCTTGTGGGTACGGATTACGACAAGATTATGAATGAGGTAAGCATATTGCTTGATGATACAGAGGTATATGAAAAAATGAGTAAGGCTATAAACCCTTATGGTGATGGGAATGCGTGTCATCGTATTACAGATATTCTGGCAGGTAAGGAGACTAACTATTACGATAAGTAGACATTGCAGGTTGCATTGTTGTGGGTTGCTAGTCTAATGTTCTACTGTCAAGTTGTCTCCCGGTGGTCACAATGAATGCATATTTCGGTCGGATGTATGTTTACTCCGACCGAGATAGAATGATTAAAATACCTTTTTCAGTACATCAGCAATGCCGTTTTCAGCAAAAGGAGATGGGTTGCCAAAATATAGAAGCATTCTAAAAGTCGAGCCAAGTGTATCCAAAAGCATGAGGAAAGCAGTTTTCATATATTCTTAAGTAGGTGTTCAGAATTATTTTAATATATGAAATATTCTAATTAATGACAGATAATTCAGCAAATAACAAACGAATAGCAATTAATACAATCTTGCTGTATATTCGTATGCTTTTCACAATGGTAATATCACTTTATACTTCAAGAGTTATATTGCAGGTGTTAGGAGCAGATGATTTTGGAATCTATAATGTAGTAGGTGGAGTTGTTGTTTTGTTTTCGTTCTTAACGAACGCAATGACATCATCCACCCAAAGATTTCTTAACTATAACTTCGGTTTAAAGAATGAAAGTAAAGTTTCACATATTTTTAATGTGTCGATATTGACGCACTTTACAATATTTTTGTTGGTACTTTTATTATCAGAAACTGTAGGGTTATGGTTTGTTATGACACAACTTAACATTCCTGTAGGAAGAGAAACTGCTACTATGTGGGTCTATCAAATGTCTGTTGTTACCACATTGATTGGCATTATGGTCATCCCTTATAGAGCCTCTATAATTGCAGCAGAGAGAATGTCTATTTTTGCGTATGTGTCAATCCTTGAGGTCGCTCTCAAACTTGTGGTTGTGCTCGTACTTTCATATATGTCGTTTGACAACCTTGTGATGTATTCCATTCTCCTAACTTTAGTAGCTATGTTAAATTTTTTCATCTATCAAATAGAATGTAGGCGAAAGTTATCGTTTACAAAATACCATTTTGTTTGGGATAAAAGCCAGTACAAGGAAATGATGTCCTTTTCCAGTTGGTATCTTTTTGGAGGAATGGCAATGGTGGGCGCAAAGCAGGGTATAAATATTTTGATTAACATTTTCTATAATGTAGCAGTCAATGCTGCAGTTGGAGTTGCCAATCAGGTTCGTAATGCCGTTTTTGGTTTTATAACAAGTTTTCAAACAGCCTTTAATCCACAGATTGTTAAACTTTATGCTGCAAAAGATACAGAGCAGCTACTTGCATTGATTTATAGATCTTCGAAGTTTTCATATTATTTGTTGTTTATAATCTCTTTTCCAATACTGCTTTTCTGCAAAGAGATTCTTTCCATTTGGTTAGTTAATGTTCCAGATTATGCAGTTGTATTCACTCAACTTGTAATTATAGCATCATTTACCGAAGCACTATCGGCTCCTTTATGGACAGCCATTGGTGCAACTGGTAAGGTTCAGAAATATCAAATATTAGTTAGTCTAATTGTATTTTTGGACGTGCCATTAGTGTATGTTGCCTTCAAATTAGGAATGCATCCAACGACAGCATTTGTTATAACTTTGATTATCGGTGTACTTGCTTATCTATATCGTTTGTTTTATATCAGAAAATTTGTTCCATATCATATAAGCCAATATATCAAAAAGGTTGTTTTGCCATGTTGTGTGGTAACAGTTCTTTCTATTCCTGTTCCATATATCCTTTATGGATATGGTACGTCCACTATTAATACAATATTGCTTGCTATTGGAACAACTGCCATATCAACAGTAATCACATTGTTTATTGGATTGGACAAGAGTGAAAAAAAATTTGTAAAATCAATATTTAATAAAATGCTTAAGAAGATTTCATGAAAATAGGAATTTTAACATATCATTTCGTTTCCAATTTTGGAGCAAATCTTCAGACACTATCAACTTTTGGATATTTCCAAAATGTAGGGCATGACCCCATTATAATAAACTGGGTTCCAGAAGATTTGGAAAAGTATTATGAAAAGGTCGTTCCTATAGAACAGAATGTAGCTTTTCATCAGTTTGCTAAAGACAGATATTCGAGTATAACGAAAGTTTGTCGTAATAGTTTGGATATTGCAAGGGTGATAGAAGATGAAAACATTGAACTTGTAGTGATTGGAAGTGATGCAGTTTTGACATACATACCAATTGTTTGTCGTTTCCATCTTACAAGGAGAGGTTTTGTTTATAAAAAGCCATGTATAGATTCCGATTTTCCAAATGCCTTTTGGGGGGATTTCGTTGAATATCTCGGCAAATCAGTGAAACTTGTCGTTATGTCTGGTTCAGCCCAGAATACAAATTATCCAAAGATACTGTTCAAGAAGTCTCAGTTTAAGGAAGCAATAGATAGATTCTCGTACTTCTCAGTGCGTGATGTGTGGACACAGAGCATGATACAGAAGTTGAGCAATGGGAAGTTGACTCCAGTTATAACCCCAGATCCTGTTTTTGCGTTTAATCAAAATGTAAAGACACAGTTTTCCAAGGAATATATCATGGAGAAATTTGGACTTGATGAGAATTATGTATTGGTTTCTGTTGATCATGAATCAATATCTGCAGAGTGGGAAAAACAAGTTGAAGTTGAATTCGCTAAAAAAAACTTTACTGTTTATAAGCTGCCTCAAGCAAATAAACCAGCAAAGCATGTATTGTCTCATAGGATTAAATTCCCTATTGACCCTATGGAGTGGTATTGCTTGATAAAATTTTCCAAAGGATATGTTGGCGAACTTATGCATCCTGTTTTGTGTTCTTTGCATAATTCTATTCCACTGTATGTGATTGATACTTATGGATTTACCAAGAAAAGAGAACCTTATGGTATTAACCCTTTATCGAGTAAGACTTACCAGATTATTAGTAGGTTTGGGTTGTTGGATAACTATTGCAATGTTAATCTCCCTTCAAGTATTGCTACACCAGTTGAAGTAGTATCCAGTGTGCTAGGTTTTAATAAAGAAATGTGTACTCTAAAAGCAAATCAAATGCTTGGTGATTATAATAACATGATGAATAATATACTTATGGTATAATCGTATGAAAAGAATATTATATATAGCTCCTCACTCTTTTCCTATAAAGAGTTCGGAATCTATTTGTAACTCGAAGGTTGCTTATGTGTTGGCATCTATGGGTTATCAGATTGATGTTTTTGCTTGTTCAGATTCTTCTACATATCCCAAGGACTCAAAGATAGATCAGTTCCTGCAGGAAGTTCCCAATATGAGAATTTTTACAGTAAGGCCTTCGAAAAAGAACTTTTATAGAACAGCATCTATCACCTCCAATCTTAAATGTATTCCGCATAACCTCAAAGTATTTTTTAAAACAGGCTTTTACTATAATGGTATCTCAACTTCTTTTGCGGTTCTACAAGCCATTGAGGATCTCATCAAGAGCGAAGGTGGATTTCATTATGATGTTATGATTACAAGGGGATTTCTGACAGATGTCGTAGGTATAACTTTGAAGAAGAAATATGGTGTCACTTGGATTGCAAACTGGAACGATCCATTCCCTTTGAAACGCTTTCCTGCTCCATACGGTCAAGGTTATGATGCTAAGTTACCATTCTTTGAGAATAGGGTTTATGAAGCTATTCAAAAATATGCGGATATACACACGTTTCCAAGTTCTCGACTCAGAGATTATATGCTCAAGTGTTTTACACATGTTAAGAAGGAGAATACAAGAGTCATCCATCACATGGCACATTCAGAATTAACGCAATTCTTTAATAAAAAAAATGCCAGTGAATCTATTCTTAAAATTGTGAGTTGTGGAAGTGTAGGTGTACCAAGAAAACCAGAGGTGTTTTTAAAAGCCTTATCAATAGCATTGAAAGAAGTTAATGTGAAATTGAAGCTATTTTTTGTTGGCTTTTATAGTGATAGCTTGAAAAGCCTTTCCAAAGAGTTGAGACTTTCAGATATTGTTGAGTTTATACCTCCAAAGAGATACTCCGAATGTATGGACTTAATATCCTCTTGTGATGTTTCTTTAATTATTGAAACTACTTGTGAAGAGGGCATATACCTTCCTACTAAATGTGTTGATGCCTTTCAATGTAGCAAACCTATCTTCTGCGTAAGTCCCAAAATTGGTACACTGAGGGATATTGTTGAAAAATTTCACGTAGGTTATATTTCTGATATTGATAACATTGACGATGTTGTTTCCCAAACAAAAAGAATGTTAAATGACCATTTACAGCACCAATTGCCTGTTGCAAATAAAAAGATAGCTCCGGTATTTTTTGAAGAGTATATAGCTGAACAATTTGCAAAATTATTGAAATAATTACAATACATTTGGTTAGATATTATGAAGTTGTTAAGGGCCGTAGTATTCATATTCCTACTAATAGGATTGTTTTATTTGGAGGCATCAAGAATGTTTGTTGTTGATACATCTATCCACTTCTCTATTCTGTATCCTATAGGTGTGCTCTTATGTTCTTTATTTATTGTTAAATCAGGAGGTGTTTTTTTAGATAGAAACAATAGAGGAATACTATTACTTGTGGTTTGGTTATATATCATAACCTTATTGCATAGTGTTTTTACTCCATTGCCAGCAAAGTACTGTTATGTAACATTGATTTTACCTTCTATATGTTTGTACTTACCACAAAAGCTGTTGAATAGTAACTTTAATCAGAAATATTTTGATAGAGGTAATATTGTAGTCTTTGTATTGTTGCTATTCTATTATTTTCATAATTATCAAAACAATATTTTTATTGATATAGATAGTCAAAATAACTCTGCTTACACAGTGCTGTTTTTTGCTCCAATCTTATTATGCATAAACAATAAGTATATCAGGTATGTTGTTTTGTTTTTGACAGGTATCGCATTGTTCTTTTCGCTTAAGCGTTCAGGTATTGCTGCTTTTTCTCTTGGTCTTGTTGCTTTTCTGTATTTTACGATTAAAACTTCAATTACTCAAAAGAACAAGTTTATTTATTTAATTTTTATCTGCATTTGTTTGTATAGTTCTTTAGTTCTTTTACAGAGCATTTTAGGAGAACGAGCTGATTTGTTGTCGAATAGATTTACTCAATTAGATGATAGTGGTTCTGGACGTGACGAAATTTATAAAGCAACTTGGAAATTGATAGGAGAAAACAGCATTATGGATTTTGTCATAGGTCATGGTTATGGAGGAGTATTAAAAAATTCGCCTTTAGCTTGTTCTGCACATAATGATTATTTGGAGTTCTTGTATGATTATGGTGTGATAGGGCTGGCTTTATTACTCTCTTTTATGCTAAAATTCGGGCGATTAGTTATTGGCTTGATACGAAAAAAGTCAAACTATGCAGCTCCTGCAGCTTTTACATTTGTAGTTGTTTTGATAAATTCTTGCTTTTCACATGTTTTTTACTATGAGTGGTATTTGTTACTTATTGCAATATTTTGGGGATATTTAAATTGGAATGTAAAAAAAGAAAGTGTAGTTGGTCAATAGAAATTGTCTAATATTCAATTTAAATTTTGTAGTCTAATCTCTCTTAGTTGAATGTTTTCTTAATCAGAGGTTTTTGTCTTTCTCATATTCTTAAATCTGATGAGTAATCGTTTACTCATATTTAATCGTCGGTATTGTCCAAGTGGAGTTTGAACCAATCGTGCGTTAGTTTATGTAAGAGGGGCAGAACTAGAGTTTAATGTGAAGATCTATTATCAAATAAGTAATGGAAGAAGAATCAAACCTAGTATCAATATACCAAGAGTGAAGGTTGTAAACCTATGGGAGAATGATGGCTGGTTTGCAGGAAAGTTTAGATTTATATCATTCGTCAAGAATCTATCCCGATTTAAGAAGGAAGTGAAAGTTGGTGGTTGGGTATATCAGTATGGAATGATGGATTATCTGTCTTTGAATATTTATGTAGTATTTATTGCTATTTTATTATTAGTATGCATTTATGCAAAATTGTGATATATTTTATCTATTGACCAAATAACCATTGCATAGCATAATAGGGTCTAAACAGTATACCCTCTTTCTTCTTGTTCTTGATAAAAGTGGTGATATTTTACGATTTTATGGCCCACTTAATGAATCGGGGGCTTAGGTGTTGTGCTGTATTGCTTTGTACTCAAAAATTTAATTTTAAGAACTGGAGAACTTTGATTATCTTACTTTCAGGAGTTTTGTTTATGTTTTTGTTCTTTTTGCCTCTTGTAATTGGATATGGTGTTGTGTACTTGCTCTTTCTAAGAAAAAAATTTGATAGCTGTTCTCTTTACGATATGTTTTACATTGTTTTATGTTCAGACAAAAGAAGCCCCTGTATTGTATAATATATTGTGGCAACGTTTTGAATGGGATGAGACAAATCATAAATTTAAGGAGGATAATAGGGAAAATGATGCGGTTGATAAGTTCTATGATGAACTGAAAAAAAGCTTTTGGGTTTGGTTCTCCAAAATCCGAAGTAGAAAGGTTTTAGAAACTAGTAGGGGAGACATCTTCATATAAAGTAATTGTACTTAATAGTGGCATGATTTTCCTTGTTTTATATTTATTGTTTTTGTGATATTAGCTAAAAAACATAAAATAAATAATAAGGCTTTTATACTTGTACTAGTGGCTAATACCTATTAACGTCCTAACATCTATAGTGTAGTTATGATATTCATCTACTCATGTTTTGCACATTGGGGACTTGATAATCTGATAGAAGACAAAAATAAACTTAAAAAGAAAAAGTGTCTAATATGAAAAAAAGAATACTATATCTCTCAGCACTGTCATCTCAACGATTGATAGATGGACTTTATCAGCAAAATAAGGTAGATCCTGGATTTGCGGTTCAAAAGTTTAACAGGTTGTTGGTTAGTGGTCTAATAGAGAATTTAGTAGAAGTGACGGTATTGTCAGCTCCTCCAGTAGGAAGGCATAATTCTTCAAAAGTCCTTTGGCATAGGCTACGAGAAACAGAGAAAGAAATCACATACAGTTACCTCAACTTCATTAATTTTTCAGGATTACGTCAGATTTGCTTGGTTGTTGAAGCTTTCTTTAAGACACTTTTTTGGTCAATAGGAAAGAAAAAGACTGAGAGTGCAGTTGTATGTGATGTATTAAATGCGAGTATTTGTGTAGCTGCTATTATGGCTTGCAAGATAACTGGAATTCAGAGTTTGGGAGTGATGACGGATATGCCAGGATTGATGGTTCGTTTTGAACGTGAGCAGAGGTTACCGTGGAGAACTCGTATAGCTACAGGTATTATCAAGTGGTGCTTGAATAATTTTAAGAAATATGTATTTCTTACAGAAGCGATGAATGTAGTAAATGAACGTAAGCGCCCTTATATTGTAATGGAAGGAATGAGTGATCGTTTTATGGCTACGTATAAAAGACCTTTTGAAGCAAAGGATATCAAAGTTGTAATGTATGCCGGTGGGCTACATGAGCGTTATGGCCTTAAAAAGCTTACGGAGGCATTTATGATGCTTCCTCAAGAGAATTTTCGTTTGAAATTATTCGGGTCAGGTCCTTTCGTTGAAAAACTAAAAACAAAATATACAAAGAAGGACTCACGTATTCAATATATGGGAGTTGCTCCGAATGCAGAAGTGGTGGCTGCAGAATTAGATGCTTCTTTGCTTGTTAATCCACGTCCTACTCATGAGGAGTTTACGAAGTATTCTTTTCCTTCAAAGAATATTGAATATATGGCTTCCGGTACACCTCTACTCACTACTAAACTACCAGGAATGCCAAAGGAATACTATCCATATGTCTTTTTGATAGAAAATGAGTCTGTTGAAGGTTATGCAAAGGCACTAGAAAGCGTATTAGCTCAGTCAGATGAAGAACTCTATGTATTTGGAGAAAAAGCGAAAGATTTTGTTCTTGAAAAGAAAAATAGTTTTGAACAGGCGAAACGTGTAATTGAACTTATTAAGCTATGAAGATACTGATAATCGGTCCGGGAAAAATGAAATATATGCCATATATCCATTTCTACTTGGACAATATAAATTGGAAAGCACATGATATGCATGTGGCTTATTGGAATCGTGATGAAAAAGACGAGAACTTGTCCCAATTCGAGGGTTTACATTTGCATGAATTCAAAAGATTCATGGTAAATGATGCTCCATTGAAAACAAAACTTTGTCTTTTCTATTCTTTTCGCAGGTTCTGTGTAAAGCTCATAAAAAAACACGATTTTGACTGCTTAATAGTGTTACATTCTATACCAGGAGTTGTTCTTTACGATTGGTTGGTGAAACGATATGGGGGCAAATATATCTTTGACTATCGTGACTCGACATATGAACCTCGTGTAAAGTTTTTCAAAAGAGCTGTCGGCAATATTATCAGATGCTCTCGGATAACTTTTACAAGCAGTGATGGTTTTAGAGAATATTTCCCTAAAGACTGTAAAGACAAGATTATCACATCACACAATCTTTTGGAAGATTCTCTAAAACATAGAGATTATAAGAGAATATGCTCCGAGAAGATTCGTATAGCTTTTTGGGGATTTATACGTCATGCAGAGTTGAATAAGTTTCTTATAGACAGAATAGGAAATGACGAACGTTTTGAATTGCATTATTATGGACGTGAACAGATAGATGCCTATACTCTCAAGGAGTATGTACGTATTAATACTTACAGTAATATTTTCTTTCATGGTGAATACAAACCAGAAGATCGTTATGAGTTTGCAAAAAAAACAGATATAATTCATAATATATATTTGGATGATAATACGTTACGTGCTATGGGCAATAAATACTATGATGGGGTTATTTTCAGAATTCCTCAGATTTGTTTTCCGGGTTCGCAGATGGCAAAGATGAGTAATGATGCCCAAATAGGCATATCATTGGATCCAAGAGATTCTGGGTTTTGTGATACGCTATGCAATTACTATAATCAGATTGATAAAGTTTCTTTTAATCGATTTTGTGATGTTGAATTAAATCGTATATTGCTTGAGTACAACCGAGGGTGTGAAATCATTTCTGGAATCTTTTCAAATAGCTTATAAAAAAGATAAAAGATAATTCAAGGTATATATCAGCTATTTTCTATTTCTGTTTGATTGAGAAAGTTAGCGACGAAATGACAATAAATAATCAATATGAAACTATTATTCATGCTCAACAGTGGGTTCGATACTTATGGACCATCATTACATCTTTACAAAGCTTTGTTTGAAGATTTACTCAAAGCTGGGCATACGATTCATTTGCTTGAAAGTGTATCTACCCGTAAAGATCCGGTTATTCCTGATAGTATTGAGAAACACCCAAATTTCTCTTATGAACTGATTCCTCTCACTATAGCGAAGAAGAACCAGTTTGTGAAGCGTTATCTGTCAGGAGTTCTATATAGCTTTAGAGCGAAAAAGTACTTGAAACGTTGTAAAGGAAAGTTTGATGTTGTTCATGTTCAATCATGTCCTTGGGCTCCTTTCTTGGTGTCAATAGTGAAGAACATTCTTAAGATTCCTACAGTGTTCAATGTACAGGATATGTTCCCTGGGAGTTCTATCGCAAGTGGTGTGATGCCTCAGAAATGGATGCAGCAGTTCTTTTATAGATTCCAAAGAGTGGCTTATAAGAATGCTGATATTATTACAGTAATTTCAGATGATATGAAGACTAGAGTTGTTACTCAAGGTGTACCGGAAAATAAGGTGCGAGTGATTGTAAATTGGTATGATGATAGTTTTGTTAAAGAAATTCCTTGGGAGGAGAATGAATTTGTTAAGAAATATAATATGAGTCCGGATATGTTTTATGTACAGTATGCCGGAACCATGGGGTTTGTCTTTGACTATAAAATGGTACTCAAGGTAGCTGAGAACTTGAAAGAATATAAGGATGTTATATTTCAAATGATAGGTTTTGGCAGCCAGTATGATCAGTTCATTGCGGAGGCAAAGGAGCGGAGACTTGATAATATTGTGTTCTATCCGTTAGAACCTCAACCTATGGTACCACACGTATATAGTGCTTGTTCTATTTGTTTTATCCCATTGAAACGAGATATTATTGGAAATTCAGTTCCAAGTAAGGCTGGACTTTTAATGTCTTGTCGTCGTGTGATTGTCAATTCAGTAGATGAATGGTCGGATTACTATAAGATGTTTGAGCGTGAGGATATGGGGATTTCAGCATCTAATCTTGATTCAGATGCAGTAACTGCTGCTATCCTCAAACTCTACAACAATAGAACCCTTATTGAACACTTTGCTAATAACGCACAGTCTTATGGAAAGGCATATTATTCAAGAACAGTAAATACAAAACTCTATAATGACTTATATGTGGAAATGGGAAATTGGGGAAAATGAAAAAAGTAATTACATACGGTACATATGACCTTCTTCATGAGGGGCATCTCAATCTTCTCCATCGTGCAAAGGAACTTGGAGATTATCTAATAGTAGGTGTTACCAGCGACAGTTTCGACAGAGGGCGAGGTAAACTAAACGTGCGCAACAATGTATTGGAACGTGTAGAAGCAGTTAAGGCGACTGGATATGCTGATGAGGTAATCATTGAGGATTATCTTGGGCAGAAGATTGACGATATTCAGCGTTATAATGTGGATATTTTTGCTATTGGTTCAGATTGGGTAGGGAAGTTTGATTATTTAAATGAGTATTGCAAGGTGATCTATCTTCCTAGAACCGAAGGCATATCTTCTACTATGCTTCGTGAGCAGACCGAGGAGGTCTATCGTATTGGTATCGTTGGCTCTGGACGTATTGCAAGACGATTTGTGCCTGAGACAAAGGTGGTTAATAGCGTAAAAGCGACTGCGGTCTTTGATCCGAATAAGGAGAGTGCTGATGCATTTGCTGCACAATTTGGAGTGAAGGCTTATTTTGATAAGTATGAGGAGTTTTTAGAAAATGTCGATGCTGTGTATGTAGCATCTCCACATTTGACTCATTACGATTACACAAAGCAGTCGCTTTATGCAGGTAAGCATGTACTCTGTGAAATCCCTTTCATGTTGTCTGCTGCTCAGGCTTATGAACTTTATGATTATGCTGAAATTAATAATCTAGTGCTCCTTGAGGCCAGCAAAACTGCTTTTTGTCCTTCATTCAATCATCTTGTGACTCTCGTGAAGAGTGGTGTGATTGGAGATGTAGTAGATGTGAAGACTTCTCTCTCCAAAATGGTTTCTGCACCTACTCGTGAATTGGATGTAGTCCAGGCGGGTGGAGCTATGAATGAGCATGCTCCTCTTGCTTTGATGGCAATTATTAAACTTCTCGGAAAAGAGTACTCTGATTTTGATTTCCATTCAAAGGTTGAAAATGGGGTAGATGTATATACGAAGGTTGTATTGAATTATCCACATGCTACATCCTCTGCAACATTGGGTATCGGTGTGAAGACAGAGGGCAACATGGTGATTTCGGGAACCAAGGGTTATGTGTATGTTCCTGCTCCATGGTGGTTGACTTCTTTCTTTGAGGTTCGTTATGAGGATCAGGCTAAGAACAAGAAGTTTTTCTATAGTTATGACGGTGATGGTCTCCGTTATGAAATACAGGAATTCATGTCAATGATTGTGAACCATCGTAAGAGTTCGTATAAGCTTCGTAGGAGGGATAGTGTGACCGTTGCTGAGATAATTGAGAAGTTTAATCTAAGAGAAAATTATAAGGAGATATGACAATGAAATATGCAGTAGTGACTGGTGGTACTTCTGGGATGGGATTGGGAGTCGCCAAAATGCTCCTTAGTAAAGGATATTATGTATTTACAACTTACGTAGGTTCTGATTTTACAGAGAAAATTGAAAACTTTGAAGCTCTTAAAATCGACCAGACAAATCGAGCAGAGGTGTATAAATTTATTGATTATGTAAAGAGTAAGACTGACCATTTAGATTGTTTACACTGCAATGCGGGTATATCTATTCGTAAGTCTTTCACAGAGTACGAGGATAAAGATTGGGATGCGATGATGGAAGTAGCTGTAAATTCTCATTATATTATATGTCGTGAATTCTTTCCAATCATTCCTCCAGGAAGCCGTATTCTCTTTACTGGTTCACAAATGGGAGTTGACCCTCATGCAATGGTGTTGGCTTATGGTGTTACCAAGTCTGCGGTTCACGCTCTTTGTAAGAATCTTGTGAAGGAATTTGAAGGTACAGGAACTACGATTAACACTGTTGTTCCTGGATTTGTGGAAACTCCTTGGCAAAAGGAAAAGCCAGAAGATATCAAACAGAATATTTACAAGAAAACAGCCATACATCGTTTTGCTACTATTGATGAGATTGTAGATGCATTCCGTTTTTGTATTGACAATCCTTTTGTAAATGGTAGTTTAATCGAAGTGAATGGTGGGTATAACTATAAGTAATTCGATATGGCGGAACAAAAAATGCATGGTTTCCGTGCAAGATTAGACTATATATTAAAGCATAATTATGCTATAAATCGTATATTTAATTGGACGGCTAGTTCTTTTATGAAAGTATGGGGATATTTTATACCTTTGGATGATGAGATGGTAATTTTCAGTGGACACACAAGAAGGTATAATGATAGTCCTCGTACTCTTTACGAATATATGTTAGCTCATCCGGAAAAGTTTGGTCGATATAAGTGTGTGTGGGCTCTTGAAGATCCGGAGAATGTAGATATCCCGGGGAATCCAATTAAAGTAAAATCTGATACTCCTAAGTACTTTAAATATACTTTGAAAGCAAAATATTGGGTGACATGCGTAAATATAGAACGAAGTCTTCACTACAAGAAGAGAAAATGTCGGTATCTCAATACATGGCATGGGACTGCATTTAAGCATATAGGTAATGATGCTGGTGTTAGAAAGGATTTTGACTTTAGCAGTGTAGATTATTTTTGCTACGCCAGCGAGTATGAAAAAAAAATATATATGAATGCTTTCAGGACTCGAGAAGATGCAATGATACCAACCGGACTTCCTCGTAATGATGAACTTTATCATGTAACTCCTAATGAAATAGGCAGTCTTAAAGATAAGTTGGGATTGCCACGAGACAAAAAGATAATATTGTATGCACCAACATGGCGTGAGAGTACAGATAACGGGAAGACTTGTGCTATCAAACCACCTATTAATACAAAGAAATGGGAAACAGAGTTAAAAGATAATTATATAATTCTTTTCCGTATGCATGCTTATACTAATCAATTATTGGGGCTTGAATTTAATGATACTATTCGTGATTATTCAGCATATCCTAATGTGAACGATTTATTCAAAGTTGCGGATATTCTTATATCTGACTATTCCGCATCAATGTCTGACTATGCTATTTTAGAACGTCCGGTTCTCTGCTTTACTTACGATTATGAACAGTATCGCGATGAAAGGGGGCTTTATCTGGATTTCGATAAAGATATGCCAAGTGGGATATTGAGAACTGAAGATGATGTGTTGAAATATATCAAGAATATGGATTACGAAAAAGAGTGTGAAAAGACTCGTATAATGATTAAAGAAAAACTGATACATTTGGGAGGGCATGCTACTGAGATGTGTTTGGTGAAATTGTTTGAAAAGTAAATGGAAGAATTATTATTTACGGGTGGTACAGGGTTCTTGGGTAAGAACATAGGGCCAGTTCTGGATAAAATGTATAATGTTACCACATGTGGTATTACTCCACATGATGATATAAAAGCTAATTTGGCTAAAGATGTACCTGATTTACCCCATCATTATGATGTAGTGTTACATGCTTGTGGTAAGGCTCATGTGGTGCCTAAAACTGAAGCTGAGAAACAGCTATTCTTTGATATAAACTATATCGGTACAATTCATTTGTGTAATGCACTAGAAAAGGTGGGTACACCTAAGGCTCTTGTTTTTATTAGTACTGTGGCCGTATATGGTTGTGAATTTGGTGAACTGATCACCGAAGAACATTCACTGGATGGTGATACTCCATATGCTAAAAGTAAGATTTTGGCCGAGGAATATCTGACTAAATGGTGTAAGATGCATAATGTTATTCTCGGAATCCTTCGTCCTTCACTTCTTGCAGGTAAAGGTGCTCCAGGTAATTTGGGTGCTATGGTAAATGGTGTGAAGAAAGGGTATTATCTGAATATTGCCGGAGGCAGGGCCGTGAAAAGTATTTTAATGGCAGAAGATATTGCTCGTATCATGCCTGCTTTGGTTAAGAAAGGTGGTGTATATAATGTATGTGATACATTTCAGCCAACATTTGGCCAAATTAGTGAATCGGTAGCAAATCAATTGGGTAAGAGGAAACCTATGAGTATTCCGATGTGGATGGCTAAATGTATGGCTTTTGTCGGTGATTTTTTAGGTCCTAAAGTTCCTATCAATAGCTATAAATTAGAAAAGATGACCAAGAACCTTACATTTAGTAATGAAAAGGCACGTAAAGAGCTTGGATGGGAACCATTGGATGTACTAACGAATTATAAAATTTGAAGTGGAAGAAGAAACGAATCATTAGGTCTTATCAGATATATTCAGACAAAGCTAATTCATATGATAATATATATTATTATTTTTGTTCTGCTTCTCATTGCAGAACTCCTCTATTTTCGTATTGCGAATAAGTGTAATATCATAGACAAACCCAATGAACGCTCATCACATTCTACTATTGTATTGCGCGGTGGAGGTATAATCTTCTTGATCGGTGTATGGATCTGGAGTGCTTTCTTCGGATTTCAATATCCTTGGTTTCTGGTAGGCTTGACACTTGTAGCAGGCATTAGTTTTGTAGATGACATCCATTCATTACCGGACTCTGTAAGATTAGTTGCTCAATTTTCAGCTGCCGCAATGGCGTTTTATCAGCTCGGTATATTACATTGGGCAATGTGGTGGATAATACTGTTGGCACTAATAGTATATGTTGGTGCCACGAATGTAATAAACTTCATGGATGGAATCAATGGCATCACAGCGGGATACTCTTTGGTTGTATTGGTTTCGTTGGCTCTAGTGAATATGAATGGTATTTTTGTAGAACAGAGTTTGATCATATCAACGATTCTAGCTTCATTGGTGTTTTGTATTTTCAATTTCCGTCCGAAGGGTAAAGCGAAATGTTTTGCAGGGGATGTCGGCTCTATCGGCATTGCTTTTATCATACTGTTTTTGTTAGGAAATGTGATGATCAGGACAACGGATATTACTTGGCTGGTATTCTTGTTAGTATATGGTGTGGATGGCTGTCTGACTATCGTACATCGTATTATGTTGCACGAGAATTTGGGTGAGGCCCATCGTAAGCATGCTTATCAGATTATGGCTAATGAATTAAAGATTGGACATGTAAAGGTGACATCTCTGTATATGATTATGCAGTTGTTGATTTCTCTTGGATTTATCTATCTCTGTCCCAATACAGTGCTTGCTCATTGGCTGTATATGGTTACTACATTGGTTGTATTGGCTATTATTTACATCTTGTTTATGAAAAAATACTACCATTTACATGAGGAATATCTCTCATCATTGAAAAAATAATAGTTATGGATTTTGATAAAGAATTTTTGGGGAAATTATTAGAACAGGCTATGGAGAATCCACGTTTACGTCAGAACTTCGACTTGCGTACTTCATCTGCCGATACTAGCCAACGTATGCTCAACGCTTTGCAGCCAGGAACAGAGGTGCCTATTCATCGACATGAAAAGACGGCAGAAACTGTAATATGTCTTGTTGGTAAATTAGAAGAAATCATCTATGAAGAAGTGAATGAATACGTTCATGAGGCAACTTCCTGTTGTGATGATGTGATAAGACAAAAAAACTTTAAAGAGGTTTCACGTCAAATATTATCTCCTGCAGAAGGTAAATTTGGTATCCAAATACCTGCAGGGGCATGGCATACAATAAATGTTATAGAGCCTTCTGTTATTTTCGAAGCAAAAGACGGAGCATATAATGAATATGGAAATACAACAGATAAAGAGTGATTAAATTTTAATGAAGATAGAATAAAAAACAATAGAAAGAAATATATGAAGAAAATGAAACAACTAGGATATTACGTATTGGCAGCATTTTTGTTGACAGCTTGCCAGTCTTACAAAAAAGTGCCTTACCTGCAGGATGCTGAGGTGGTATTGTACAATACCCAAGATGCAGAACTTTATGATGCAAAGATTATGCCAAAAGACTTATTGACTATTGTAGTATCATGTACCAGTCCTGAATTGGCAGCACCTTTCAACTTGACAGTGGCTACGCAGAATAATGCTGCTTTGAGTTATATAACCACTCAGCCTGTCCTTCAACAGTACCTAGTTGATAACGACGGTAATATTAACTTCCCCGTATTGGGTGAACTGCATGTTGGTGGCCTAACCAAGAAGGCAACCGAACAAATGATCGTTGAAAAGTTGAAACCTTATATTACTGAAACTCCTATTGTAACAGTACGTATGGTAAATTATAAGATTTCTGTGATCGGAGAAGTTGCCCGTCCCGGTACATTCACGATTTCCAATGAAAAAGTGAACATTCTGGAAGCTTTGGCTATGGCAGGTGATATGACCGTATATGGTTTGCGTGATGATGTAAAACTAATACGGGAGAATGCTAATGGCAAGCAGGAAATAATTCCATTGGATCTGAATAAGGCTGAGACTATTCTTTCCCCTTATTACTATCTGCAGCAGAATGATATCATATACGTTACTCCGAATAAGGCGAAAGCACGAAACTCAGATATCGGAAATAGTACAAGCTTATGGTTCTCTGCTACTTCCATACTTGTTTCTATTGCCAGCTTGTTGTTTAACATCTTGAAATAAAAAGAAAGAGTCATGAAAGAAGAAAATCAAAACGGGAAGGAACGCCAAATGGCTGAAGAACAAATAGATTTCCGGACATTGCTTTTTAAATATATTATTCATTGGCCTTGGTTTGTAGGGACAGTGTTGCTCTGCCTTGTTGGTGCATGGTTTTATCTGCATTGGGCTACCCCCATTTATAATATTTCAGCCACCGTTCTAATAAAAGATGAGAAGAAGGGAGGAGGTTCGGGAGTTTCTTCGGAATTGGAGGATATGGGATTAAGTGGTCTGATGACTTCTTCTAAGAATATTGATAACGAGTTGGAAGTTCTACGCTCAAAAACGCTTGTAAAAGAAGTTGTTAATCAATTAAACCTATATATAACTTATAAAGACGAGGATGAGTTTCCGGCTAAAAGTTTATACAAGACATCTCCGGTACAAGTAAGTTTGACACCTCAGGAGGCTGAGAAACTAAGTTCTCCGATGGTAGTGGAAATGATGCTGCAGCCTAAAGGAAGTATAGATGTGAATGTGACTGTTGGTGAGAAAGAATATCAGAAGCATTTTGAGAAACTGCCTGCTATCTTTCCGACTGATGAAGGTACATTGGCTTTCTTTCAAGATGTTGACTCGGTAACTTTGCAGGATGGCACGAAAGTTCCTCGGTTAGAGAAGAACGTACGTCATATAACTGCGACTATCAACAAACCGATGAGAGTGGCAAAGGGGTATTGCAGCAGCTTGTCTATTGCGCCAACCTCCAAGACTACTTCTGTGGCTGTGATATCATTAAAAAATTCCAGTTTGCAGTGTGGACAGGATTTTATCAACCAATTACTGGAGATGTATAATCGTAATACGAATAATGATAAAAACGAAATCGCCCAGAAGACTGCTGAGTTTATTGATGAACGTATTAGTATTATTTCAAAAGAACTGGGAAGTACAGAAGCGGATTTGGAAACCTTTAAGCGTGACGCAGGTATCACGGACTTGACGAGTGAAGCTCAGATAGCCTTAGCCGGTAATGCTGAATATGAAAAGAAGAGTGTGGAGAACCGTACTCAAATCAGTCTGGTGAATGACTTGCGTAAATACTTGAAAGGTAATGAATATGAAGTATTACCAAGTAATGTTGGTTTACAGGATGCTGCCTTGATTGGTGCGATTGAACGTTATAATGAAATGTTGGTGGAACGTAAACGTCTGCTACGTACATCAACAGAGAATAACCCGGCTATTGTGAATCTGGATACGAGTATTCGTGCTATGAAAGCTAATGTACAGGCTACTCTTGAAGGAACTTTGCAGGGGTTGATGATAACCAAGTCAAATCTGGACCGTGAGGCAAGCCGCTACTCTCGTCGTATCAGTAACGCTCCGGGGCAGGAACGTGCTTATGTAAGCATTGCCCGCCAGCAGGAAATTAAAGCAGGGTTGTATCTGATGTTGTTGCAGAAACGTGAAGAGAACGCAATTGCGTTAGCTGCTACTGCAAATAATGCGAAGATTATTGATGAAGCGATAGCTGATGATACTCCGGTATCTCCCAAACGCTCTATGATTTATTTAATTGCATTGGTGTTGGGTGTTGGGATTCCTGTTGGCATCATTTACCTGATTGAACTGACGAAATTCAAGATAGAAGGGCGTGCCGACGTAGAAAAACTGACGAGTGTTCCTATTATAGGTGATATTCCATTGACTGACGAAAAGAATGATAAGAATGGTTCTATTGCTGTCTTCGAGAACAAGAATAATCTGATGAGTGAAACCTTCCGTAATATTCGTACCAATCTTCAGTTTATGCTCGATAATGATCAGAAGGTTATCCTTGTAACCTCAACAGTCAGTGGAGAAGGAAAATCGTTTGTTTCGGCAAACCTGGCTATCAGTCTTTCTCTTTTGGGAAAGAAGGTCGTGATTGTCGGACTCGATATTCGCAAGCCGGGACTGAATAAAGTATTCTCTCTCTCCAATAAAGAGAAAGGCATTACTCAGTATCTTTCCAATCCTGAAACGGATCTAATGGAACTTGTGCAACCTTCTGATATCAATAAGAATCTGTTTATTCTTCCGGGTGGTGCTGTGCCTCCTAATCCAACGGAGTTGTTAGCTCGTAACGGTCTGGATAAAGCCATAGAAATCTTGAAGCAGAACTTCGACTATGTGATAATGGATACTGCCCCTATCGGTATGGTAACCGATACTTTATTGGTAGGTCGTGTGGCTGATTTGTCAGTATACGTATGTCGTGCCGACTATACTCATAAAGCCGAATATACATTGATCAATGAGTTGGCTATTGAGAAGAAGTTGTCTAAGCTTTGTACCGTAATCAACGGTGTGGACTTGAAAAAGAGAAAATACGGTTATTACTACGGCTACGGCAAGTACGGTAAGTACTACGGTTATGGTAAACGTTATGGCTACGGCTATGGATATGGAGAAAAGTGACAGATAAATCTGTGATATATGAAAAAGACGGTAGTCGAATATATCACAGATACGCTTGAAGATATTCCCAAGCAATCTCTTCAAACCAATAAAAGGCGTTTACATGCTTTTTTCTCAGAACAGGAAACAATAGAGAAGCGGGGGGCACATTTTGTATTCAGGTATGCTTTCTATTCTGTTGAAAAATTACGAAGACCTACGAAACAAAGCCTCTTTAAAGAATATAAAATGTTGTGTTCTGACTTGAAAAGCACTCCTTCTGGGGAAATATCGGATATGGAATATAAAGATGTTGTATTATATGGTAATACTTCCTCTCCTGTAGTACAAGAACGATTGACTGAATATTTGGAACGGAATAATTCGTTAAAGATTCAATTGTCTTTTTGTGATGAAGAAACCTCAGAATGTAAAACAGGAGAAAATATTGCCTATGCAGAACTGCAGAAAGCATTGTTTTATTGTAAAAGGAAGAAGTATTTGCTTCTGTTCATTTCAGTTCGTGAGTTGATACAGGATATTCGCTTTTACGATCTGCTGAATGAATATCGTGTTGATTTCCGTTGTGTTGACTTTCCTTGGTTTTGCAGGGAGAATCTACAGTTGATAAAAGCAGTTATGTTATATGAGAAGCTATCTTCTTAAATAGTCTTTAAATAGCATATTGATCTGAATATTAGTATTATATGTTACATTTTATATTGAATTGCTATATGTAGGTCCCTAACTTCATACTACAAGATGAAGAACCCTACATTTTTCGTTGGTTAAGAAGAATACAGCGGTATATCTTAACCGGCACTTTCATATCGGTTTGATTTCCGATATGCTTTTTTTACCCCATATATCAACTGTCTGTGAAGATCGTTGATATATTTCTTATAAAATAATTACATTTAAAAGAATAGAGGTTGTGTCAAAAATACTGACACAACCTCTATTCTTTTATTAGCTTCGTGAAACTTGCAGCCCTTTGTCGGAAAGAGTCATATCAACAAAACGTGCTCGTGGATTAGGAGCATGCTCTGTCAGTATCCGTCGTATCTGTCCTGCGGCTTGCGGGTCTTTAGCTACCATATACAAATAACCGCCGCCTCCTGCACCGGGCAATTTATATCCTAATGTATAGTCTTTGATTGTCTCGATAATGGCTGCTACTGCCGGAGGGTTTGTGCCGCTGTCCAGCGCCTGGTTTTGTGCCCAGGTTTTATTAATCAGACTGGCGAAGTTCTCGAAATTACCACGTAGAATAGCCTCGCTCATGTCCGTTGCGTGTACTTTCATCTCGGCTAATAAGCTGAGGTGCGGACCGGAATTGAGGAACATGGAGCTGACGATTTCGGCTAATATTCCTTTCGCTGTACGGGTGATGCCTGTGTAGTAAAGCAAATGGCAGTCGCGATAGTCGGGATGGGTGAATAGTTGGTCGGGCAGCCAGCGTACTAAAGGATTCTGTTCGAAACCGGCTTCGGACTGAAGCAACTTGACACCGGGAAAAACACCGCCATATTGATCCTGCCAACCACCGCCGGTGGTCAGCAACTGCTCTAATGCCAATGTATAACTGCAAATATCGTTTCTATCCCATGCCAGTCCGCAGAAATCATTGATAGCTCCGAGAACGGTGGAAGCCAGAATGGAACTGGTTCCTAACCCCGAACCCGCAGGAATTGCCGCTAATAAGGTAATTTCGAGTCCTGCGCCGAAGGCTTTCAGATGTTCTTCCAGCGAAGCGTAGTTCTCGGCGGAAAATTCCGGTGCAAATCCGGCTAAAGTAAGGGCCGCTTTGGGAATAGAGAAAGGAGAACCGACTTTCTTGTAGTCTTGCAGTTCCTCATAGTTTTCTATGATTTCCACAGCACCCATATCAATGGAGCGAAGTACGATGTGATACTCTTTGCATGGTTTCACATATACTTGCAAGGGTGGCTGTCCGTTCAATTCGATAGCCAGGTTGACAACACTTCCTCCCGAATAGAGAGAGTAGGGAGGGGTATCTGTCCACCCTCCTGCCAGGTCGATGCGGACGGGGCTACGTCCCCATACAATCTGGTCTGAATATACATCGAGACGGGGCTGGTTCTTCCGGCTGGGCATAGCTCCCAATAATCCGTCGCGAAGAAGTTGGAATGCCGATTGTTCTTCTTCTTTATAGTTGCTGTCGCCGTGTAGCTTCATGATACGTCCCCGTAGCATCCGGTTGTGGATTCTGACCATTGGCGCGGCGTCTTCTTTTAATATGTCAGGCGTGGCTAAATCAAAGCGGACAAATTCTTTGGCAGCATCCTGCAAATCGAGTTGATAGAATACGCTCTTTTCGTAATTGTCGGCCAGCCCTTTCCAGTTGCTCCGGCGATAAGCGCTACGCTGCTCATACAGTCGTTTCAGATTCGCGCGTGCGGATGTTTCGTCGGCAGAGACTTTTTCTGCTTTTAGCCAAAGTTGTTTTCCTTCTTCCAGTTGGGGTTCGGAGATCATCCAACGTATCAATATACCCAAATCTTCTACGGAAGCTGTTACCGGGAAAATGGAAGCAGACTGTAAATCGTCCGTGCGTCCATTTATGTCTTCCCAAGTAAGGGCTCTTTCCTGCATCCACTGTGAAAAAGGGATATTGAGATATGTGGTCGTTTCATTTTTCAATGCTCCTTTGAATACATCATCCAATCCGTAAGGACGTGCAACGAATGCGTTGTCGCCAAAAGGAACCACGTCAATACAGATACCGTCCGGCAGATTTATATTCCATTGGTTTTCGGGAACACCTGTGATTATCTGGCGTGATCCGAGATGCCAGCCTTCCCCTACATGGCTGTTTTCAATCCATAGGTTAGCGTTATCTGCACAGAGGGAGACTTGTGTACTGGAGTTCTGGATAAAGATTGCCGGATTCGGTTTTACTTTCCGGTGCATGATCTTTCTTTGGTCACGTACCTTGTCCTGTATGGCTAGCGTAGAAGAAATCAGTTCATGACTTGTACCGAAATGGTAAAATTCGCCGCCGGGTAACGGTAATATGGCTACGGATAGTTGGTTGACTTCTTCATCTTCCGTCTTGGGATGTTCTCCCAAAGCCAGCCCATAGTCGGAATATAAGTCATAGTAATTGATGTCATTCGTTCCTTCCTTGAACGAGCGCTTCATTAAGACCTCTACGGCACGGTCACTTAAAATCCAGATGCCGATGTCCATTAGGAAAAGGTGTGTCTTGGATAAACCTTCCAATTCTTCCAGAGAGGGCTTCTGTAACATGAAGTCGAGTACTTCAGGGCTTTCCCGGTCGGAGACAAAAACTCCGTGATGAGTGGCCAAAGAAGGATTTACCCATAAGCCGTAGCATACGACGTCCACATTGGGGATGTCCTGCAAAGGTTTTTCCGAACGGATATATACATCTCCACTGGCTATCAATGTATTCATGCCGGCCGGCGCTTGCTGCATGATTCTTTCGTATAACGGGAGTTGCAAAGACAGCAGGTTCTGTCCCAGTCTTTGTCCTCTTTCCCAACTGAAGATCGGGATAGGGGTCAGTATCTTACCGGAAGGTCCGTAACTGGGTAAGCGGCGGCTTTGTCCTCCTGCATGAAGTAATATCCTTTTTTCGCGTCCTATCCAATCATTGAAAGACTCTTGTGGGGCAAATGCCTGGTGGCAGGCTTGCAAGAGCCAGGTTGTTCCGCCTCCGGAGCCAAGCTTGCTGCCTATGGGATCGGATGTACAAAACCATTCGTTATGATTAACTTCTTCCAGTTCGTGAAAACAGTGGATCAGGTTTGGGGGTAAAGATAATAACTTTTGCATGATAGAATCGTCGTTTGTTGGTTAGAATTTCTATAGATCAAGTCCATCCCAAGCCTCACAGAGCGCTTGCATGGACGGTAGTAATAAATCGGCTCCGGAGTCCAGCAATACCTGTCCGTCCAGAGGTCCCGTGTTCACAGCGATTGTGAAAATGCCGGCTTTGTGTCCGGCTTCCACCCCGAGAGGTGCGTTCTCCACTACCACCGCTTCGTCGGCTTTCAGACCACCTTTTTTCAGGGCCATAAGATACGGTTCCGGGTTTGGCTTTCCGTATTTGACATCGAATGCCGTAACCATTAGTTCTTTGTGAAACATTCCCGGAAAGTTATGCTCCAACCGTTCGAGTAATGAAAGTTGTCCGGAACCTGTTACCACCATTGGAGTGAGTCCTTCACCTTTTACTTTTTGCAACAGTTCCCATGCGCCGGGCATACGTTCAGCTTCTGCATACGAGTTGAATAAGACACTTTTCTCCTGATATATACTTTCTATTTCTTCCTGCGTGGCCTCCCTTCCCAGTTCACGCTGAAATACGATATTAATAGTGGCAGCCCCTGTCCGTCCTTCGTGCATATAGGCTTCTTCACGGCTAAGAGTAAGCCCGTGTGATTTCATCACCTTATGCCAGGCTTCGGAATGATAGGGCATGGAATTAAAAAGCACGCCGTCCATATCGAACAGGACGGCTTTCAGTTTTTTCTTCATACTTTATAAATAGTGAACCATTATCTGTTTAGAGTTTAATCTTCTTATTTCGAAACATATACGAGGCAAAGATAACTATAAAAAATGAGAGATAAGACAAAACGGACGGATAGTTGCAAGCGGGCTCTTTGAGCAATAAAGTATCCAATTATTTGTCATTTAGAAGATTATGTGTATTTTTGTAGCATTATAAACTCAATGATAGCATGAAAAAGAGAGTATTATTGTTGCTACCTTTGTTTTTAGGTGCTTGTTCCGATAGTGGGGAGAGTCCTGTTATCACGATAGAAAGACTGTATGTAAATACTGGTCCGGACAGTGAGGATTCTAAAGGGGAAGACTATACTAATCAGAAAGATAATCTGCCGGCTTTAAAGGTAGGGGATAAGGTGAATGCTTTTTTGCTCTTGGATGGGAATGGAGCTGAACTTAAAACCTTTAAACTTCAGAATGACGAAGCGGTGAAAGCCGAACTTCGTTATGAAAAAGCCGAAGTCTCTACCGAAGGAAACCTGACGGATGAGGAAAAAGGTCAGTTACGTTTTAAGGACGGTGTGACGCAAACCAGGGTCATGGTGAAAGCTACTATTGAACATGTAGATAAGAACGGTGATGTGAAGCTGGCTTTCTATCTTTCCTCCAAGGCTGAATGTGAAGGCGCACAAGAGGAAATCGGCTTGAAAACCAAAGAGGTAGAGGAGGAAGATTAAGAACGGAATGTCGATAGACAACATAAAAAAGAAGCGGTCTTAATAAGACCGCTTCTTTTTTATGTATAGATTCTATTACAATCTTGATTGGATCGCTTTGGATTCTTCCTCGTAACCCGGTTTGTTCAGCAACGCAAACATGTTCTTCTTGTATGCTTCTACACCCGGCTGGTTGAAAGGATTCACGCCCAGCAGATAACCGCTGATACCGCAAGCCTTTTCGAAGAAATAAAGCAGGCTACCGATATTGTATTCGCTCAATGAAGGAAGAACAATACGCATATTAGGTACGCCACCGTCTACGTGAGCCAATTGAGTTCCCAGTTCCGCCATTTTGTTCACTTCATCCACACGTTTGCCGGCTAGGAAATTCAGACCATCCAGGTTGGCTTCGTCAGAAGGAACTTCCAGTTTATGGTCTACCTTATCCAGTGAGATGACAGTTTCGAAGATAGAACGTTCACCTTCCTGAATCCATTGTCCCATAGAGTGAAGGTCGGTAGAGAAGTCTACTGATGCGGGGAAAATACCTTTGTTGTCCTTACCTTCTGATTCTCCGTAAAGCTGTTTCCACCATTCGCTTACATAATGCAGTTTCGGACAGAAGTTGACGAGGATTTCGATCTTCTTTCCGTTTCTGTACAGTTCATTACGGGTAGCAGCATAGATAGCAGCAGGGTTTTCTGCAAACGGAACGTCTGCGCCACATGCTTTTTCCATGTCGGCAGCGCCGGCAACCAGTTGCTCAATGTCGAACCCGGCAACAGCAATCGGCAGCAAACCGACCGGAGTCAGTACAGAGAAACGTCCGCCTACATTATCGGGGATGATGAATGTTTTGTAACCTTCCTTGTCGGCAGTAACACGTGCTGCACCTTTCTTGGCGTCTGTTACAGCTACGATTACCTGTTTTGCAGTTTCTTTGCCGCGTTGGTCTTCGCATTGTTTCTTCAACAGGCGGAAGGCAAGCGCAGTTTCGGTAGTAGTTCCCGATTTGGAGATATTGATAACACCGAATTTCTTGTCTTTCAGATACTCAGTCAGTTCGAATAGATAATCTTCGCTGATATTGTGTCCGGCATAAATCATGATCGGAGCTGTCTTTTTTTCCTGCAACCAAGTGAAGCTATTAGATAACGCCTCGATTACGGCACGTGCGCCCAGATAGCTACCGCCGATACCTGCAATGATCACTACTTCACAGTTGTCTCTCAAGACCTTTGCGGTAGCGTTCAAGTCAGCCAAGTGTTCTTTGCTGATAGAAGAAGGCAAGTGCAGCCAGCCTAAAAAGTCGTTCCCTTTTCCAGTTCCTTTTTCCAGCATTTCCTGTGCGGCTTTTACCTCTGCTTCGTAGGCAGAAACCTTTTCTTTGGAGATAAATCCAAAAGTCTTTTCAATGTTCAAGCTAATCATATCTTTCTTGTTTAAAGGTTATCTAAAAGAATCAGTTAGTAATTTAATCTCGATCATAGGCGAGATACGTTCGTATAGAATGTTGTACACAGCGTCCAGTATTGGCATATTGACATGATGATGCTTGTTGATTTCCTTGATACACTTCGTACCGTAGTAACCTTCAGCGATCATTTCCATTTCAATCTGTGCGCTCTTTACGGAATATCCCTTACCGATCATTGTGCCGAATGTCCGGTTACGGCTGAAATTCGAATAGCCGGTCACCAGCAAGTCACCCAGATAAACAGATTCATCTACGTTTCTGTTCAACGGATGTACCGTATTCAGGAAACGGTTCATCTCCTGGATAGCGTTGGAAATCAGTACGGCCTGAAAGTTGTCGCCGTATTTCAGTCCGCTGCAAATACCGGCGGCGATAGCATATACGTTTTTGAGTACCGAACTGTACTCGATACCTGATACGTCGTCACTAACAGATGTTTTGATAAAGCTGCTTCCCAGTCGGCGCGCGAAGATACGTGCTTTGTCTTTGTCCGGGCAGGCGATGGTCAGATAAGAAAGGCGTTCCAAAGCTACTTCTTCTGCGTGGCAGGGACCTGCCAGTACAGCGATATTTTCGGGAGGAACACCGTATTCCTTGGTAAAGTATTCTGATACGATAACGTTGTCGTCGGGTACGATTCCTTTGATAGCGGTGATGATGAACTTATCCTTTATCTTGGTTTTCAGCTTTTTCAGGTGAGCTTTCAGATAAGGGGAAGGAGTGACGAAAATCAGCGTATCCGATTCTTTCACAACATCGTTGATGTTGGAACTGAAAGAGATACGCTTGGTATCGAATTTCACTCCTGTCAGATAAGCCGGATTGTGCCCCAATCTCTTGAAATCAGCGATGCGGTCATCGCGTCGCATATACCAATTGATAGAGTCTTCTTGAGCCAGACACATCTTCGCAATAGCTGTGGCCCAACTTCCACCGCCCATTATCGCTATCTTACCGGGTAATTTCATTTGTATGGATTTGGATGAAGAACTTATTTAATTTTCTGTATCCAATCAGTTACGTCGTTTACCGACGGGTTGGCCAGTTCTAATTTGTATTTCTTATTGATGCCGCAGATGTCCTGGTGTAGCTTCTGCGCATTGACATCTTTCATGTCTTCTACGGTGTTGTAGCCGGCTTTCTGAATAACAGGCACCCAGTCTTCTGCGATACCCAGTTCCATATATTTGGCGGCTGCGTCTTTCTTCACCACCTTTTCCGGGCGCATTTGCGGGAAGAATAACACTTCCTGAATGGTAGTCTGACCGGTCATTAACATAACCAGACGGTCGATACCGATGCCGATACCCGATGTAGGAGGCATACCATATTGCAAAGAACGCAGGAAGTCCTGGTCGATAATCATTGCTTCATCGTCACCCTTGTCAGCCAGACGCATCTGTTCTTTGAAGCGTTCTTCCTGGTCGATCGGGTCGTTCAATTCCGAGTAGGCGTTGGCAAGTTCCTTGCCGTTTACCATTAATTCGAAACGTTCGGTCAGTCCCGGTTTGGAACGGTGCATCTTGGTCAGCGGAGACATTTCAACCGGATAATCGGTGATGAAAGTCGGCTGGATATAAGTACCTTCGCAGAATTCGCCAAAGATTTCGTCAATCAACTTGCCCTTACCCATTGTGTCGTCGATTTCCTCCATTTTCAGTTCCTTGCAGACTTGGCGGATTTCTTCTTCGCTCTTGCCGTTCAGGTCGTAACCGGTCTTTTCCTTGATAGCGTCGAGGATAGGCAGACGGCGGTAAGGAGCTTTGAAGCTGATAGTCTTTCCGTCGACAACGCTTTCCGTACAGCCGTTTACAGCGATACAGATACGTTCCAGCAATTTCTCGGTGAAGTTCATCATCCAGTTGTAATCCTTGTACTGAACATAGAGTTCCATACAGGTAAATTCCGGATTGTGGGTCTTGTCCATACCCTCGTTACGGAAGTTCTTGCCGATTTCATATACACCTTCAAAACCACCTACAATCAGTCGCTTCAGATAAAGTTCCGTTGCGATGCGCAGGTAAAGGTCTATATCCAGTGAGTTATGGTGCGTGATGAACGGGCGGGCACTTGCTCCACCGGCAATAGATTGCAAGATAGGCGTTTCCACTTCAGTGTATCCGGCTTCATCGAGAGCGTTACGCAGTGTTTTCACTACGGTGGCACGCTTCAGGAATGTCTCTTTCACACCGTCGTTTACCACCAGGTCTACATAACGTTGGCGATAACGGAGTTCGGGATCTTCAAAAGAGTCGTAAGCTACGCCGTCCTTGTATTTTACGATAGGAAGCGGTTTGATGGATTTTGCAAGTACGGTCAGCTTCTTTGCGTGAATACTGATTTCGCCCATTTGGGTGCGGAATACAAAGCCCTCGATACCGATAAAGTCACCTAAGTCGAGCAGGCGTTTGAATACAGCGTTGTACAGTTCCTTGTCTTCTCCCGGACAGATGTCGTCGCGGGTGATGTACACCTGGATGCGACCTTTAGAGTCCTGTAATTCGATAAAAGAAGCTTTACCCATTACGCGGCGGCTCATGATACGTCCGGCTACAGAAAC
>ENA-ORUB01000239-ORUB01000239.1-human-gut-metagenome-genome-assembly--contig:-NODE-239-length-72573-cov-14.234645_pt1 | contig 72573 bp, 100 predicted proteins | sample MGYA00241918_ERZ509200 | MGnify/ENA primary metagenome ERZ509200 (study PRJEB26280, sample SAMEA2338853) | human gut metagenome | biome: human gut; feature: human-associated habitat; material: faeces... | reverse complement strand
TTATGAGATAAAAACTTATCTCATTCTCAATCACTTATAAAAAATACGTACTTTCTAATGTTAAAAATATGCTTTTGTGGGCGCGTGGTATGGACAAGATGCCCATACCTCCTACTTTTTACTGTTTTACTTTTAATCCTCTTCCTCAAACTTCAGTTCGAGTTGTCCTCCGCCAAGCAGGTTGTAGCTCATGCGGTGGTATGGCGTGGTGCCGTGCAGGCGTATGCCCTCGCGGTGCGCCTTTGTAGGATAGCCCTTGTTCTTCTGCCAATCGTAGTAGGGATACTCCTCGGCGAGACAGTCCATATATTCGTCGCGAAATGTCTTGGCGAGGATGCTCGCTGCGGCTATCGACTGATACTTACCGTCGCCCTTCACTATCGTTGTGTAGGGCAGGTCGCGGTAGGGTGTGAAGCGGTTGCCGTCGACGATGACCGCCTCGGGGCGCACGGTGAGTTGGTCGAGCGCACGGTGCATGGCGAGGAAGCTGGCGTTGAGGATGTTTATGCGGTCAATCTCATCGGGTGTAACCACGCCCACAGCCCACGCCACGGCGTCGCGCACTATCTGGTCGCGCAGCGTGCGGCGTGCCTTCTCGCTGAGTTTCTTCGAGTCGTTGAGCAGAGCGTTGTCGTAGTCGGGCGGCAGAATAACGGCAGCAGCGTACACGCTTCCAGCAAGACAACCGCGACCGGCTTCATCGCAGCCAGCCTCAACGAGGTCGGTATAGTAATGGGGCAGCAAATGGGTATTGCTTTCTTGTTTTTTCATCTGTTGTTCATTTCAATGTGCATAGAAAACAAGCGCAACTGTAGGCTGCTTATTTTCCATGTGCAAAGTTAGCTTTTATAATACAAACCACAAAGCATTCGTAAGAATTCTTTAACAAAGAAATACTTAAAGTGAAGTATTATTTCCATAAAGCCAACTAATTTTGCAAGCGAAGATAAGAAACAACATGTATCACCTTATATAATATATAGATTATGGAGAAGAACATCACCCTTCAGCAGAACAACATCCGAGTGTTTAACACTAAGCTGATGCAGCCCGCATCAATACTTAACGTCATAAAAAAAGCCGCAACCAACCCTATAGAGTGGTTACGGCAGTATTATTCGAGCGTGCTTGAGCGTGAGGTGACCACTGGTCAGACTCTGCGCTACGTCCACGCACAATTGGCTTTCTTGATGGGCGTATTCCCTACATACGACTCGCTGCTGGTGCATCTCGGCGTATGTGCCTGGATGCTGTGGGCGGTACTGAAGTGCAGGGGATAGGCTGCTGATGCGGCGCCTCTGCGTCATAGATGTCTGCGTGCTGCGCTGCGCGGCATCAGAACATCTGACTCACGCGCTTCACGCCAGCCACAAGAGCGTCCACTTCTTCCTTAGTGTTGTAGAGACCGAACGACGCACGCACCATACCCTGGATGCCGAAGCGGTCCATCACGGGCTGCGCACAGTGGTGGCCGGTGCGTACGGCGATGCCGAGGCGGTCGAGCAGTGTGCCCATGTCCAAGTGGTGTATGTCGCCCACGAGGAACGACACCACGGCATCCTTTCCCTCGGTGGTGCCGAAGAGGCGCATACCGTCAATCTCCGCAAGGCGCATCATACAGTAGTCGGTGAGCTCGCGCTCGTGTGCGGCGATATTGTCCATGCCAAGTGCCGACACGTAGTTGAGCGCCGTAGCCAGTCCGTGCGTAGCCACATAGTCGGGCGTTCCGGCTTCGAACTTGAACGGCAGCTTCTCAAAGGTGGTCTTCTCGAAGCTCACGCTCTCTATCATCTCGCCGCCACCCTGATAGGGCGGCATACGGTCGAGCCATTCTTCCTTGCCGTAGAGCACACCGATGCCGGTCGGTCCGTATATCTTATGTCCGCTGAAGGCGAAGAAGTCGCAGTCGATTGACTGCACGTCTACAGCGAAATGGGGCGTCGACTGTGCTCCGTCTACAAGCACCGGCACGCCGTGCTCATGCGCTATGCGCACAATCTCCTTCACTGGGTTCACTGTTCCGAGCGTATTGCTCACGTGAGCCACACTTACTATCTTCGTCCGCTCAGAGAACAGCTGCTCGTATGCCTTCATGTCGAGCTTTCCGCTGTCGTCCATCGGTATCACCTTCAGCGCGATGCCGCGCTTAGCTGCCTGCAACTGCCACGGAACAATGTTCGAGTGGTGCTCCATTACGGACACTATCACCTCGTCGCCTTCCGCCATGAACGCTTCGCAGAACGATGCAGCCACGAGGTTTATGCTCTCCGTCGTGCCGCGTGTAAAGATTATCTCTTCTGTCTTCGGCGCATTGATGAACTGGCGCACGGTCTCACGTGCCGCTTCGTGCAGGTCGGTGGCGCGCTGCGAGAGATAGTGTACGCCGCGATGCACATTGGCGTTGGCGTTAAGATACTCTTCGCGCATGGCGTCGAGCACGCACAACGGCTTCTGCGTCGTTGCTCCGTTGTCGAGATAGACGAGCGGACGGTCGTAGACGGTGCGCGAAAGGATTGGGAAATCGGCGCGAACCTTGTTTATATCGTACATGATTTTGTTAAGTTGAGATGGTGATGTGGTGAAGTGGTGAGAATTCTCTACTAATTACTTGCAGAGCTTGCAGCCCTCACACTTGCTCAGTTCGCCGCGGAAGCGCTTCTCTACGAGATAGTGCAGGCGGTCGCGCAGCGGTTCGAGCTGAATCTTGTCTATCACCTCGTTGATGAACGCGAACTCGAGGAGCAGCTTTGCCTCCTTCTCGCTGATACCACGCTGACGCATGTAGAAGAGAGCCGCATCGTTGAGCTGACCCACGGTCGATCCGTGCGAGCACTTCACGTCGTCGGCATATATCTCGAGCATCGGCTGCGTGTACATTCGCGCGGTCTTCGTGGCGCAAAGGTTCTGGTTCACCTCCTCCGACACAGTGTGCTGTGCGCCATGACGTACAAGCACTCTGCCTGCGAAGGCTCCCGTCGCCTTGTCGTTGAGCACGTACTTGTAGAGTTCGTGACTCGTGCAGTGCGACACCTGATGATCTATCAGCGTGTTGTTGTCCACGTGCTGCGTCTTGTCGGCAATCACGCAGCCGTTGCACCAGCACTCTGCGCCCTCGCCCTTGAGTTGCACGTCGAGGCGGTTGCGCGTCACGCCGTTGTGCAGCGTGATGACGTTATGATTAAATCGCGAGTCGCGCTGCTGCTCCACGTACACGTTCGAGATGCGTGTGTTCTTGTAGTGGGTCTCCTCCATGCAGTAGAGGTCGAGCGATGCGTTTGCTCCGACGTAAGCCTCAATCACCTGCGTAGTGAGGAACTGCTGGTCGTCGGCTGCATGGTCGCAGAAGAGGAACTTGGCGTTTGCGCCCTCCTCCATCACGATGAGCACGCGACGGTTCACCATCATTGCCACGTCCGAGCGCAGGATGTTTATCACCTGCACGGTCTTGTCGACAACGACGTTGCGCTTCACGTGCACGAGCAGTCCGTCCTGCGCCAGCATAGTGTTGAGTGCGGTGATGCCGTCCTCGTCGCTCTTCGCCAGGCGTGCGTAGTGCTGAGCCACGAACTCGGGGTGTGCCTTCGCATATTCGGCAAGCGATGTCACCTCGATGCCTTCGGGCAGGTTCTCCTTGGGCTGCAGCGACTGGCGGAACTGGTCGTTGACGATGAAGTAGAGCGACGTGCTGAGGTTGGGTACATCGCAGCGGAACGCCTTGTACGGGTCGACCGGCACTTCAAGACGGTTGATGTTCAGTCCGTAGTTGGGCTCGAAGAGCTTGTCTATCGTTGTGTATTTGTATCGCTCAACCTTTCGCGAAGGGAAGCCGAGACGCTCGAAGCTGTTGAAGGCTTCGTCGCGCACAGCGTTCAGCACGTCGGTGCTGTGGGCGCAGATCCGCTCACGACATTCGCGGTAGAGGTCGATGTATTGTTGTTCTGAAGTCATTGTTCTGAATTTTATTCTTCTTCAAGCTCTGCTTTAATCCAATCGTATCCTCGCTGTTCTATCTCCTTTGCAAGTTCTGGTCCGGCGGTCTTCACGATGCGTCCCTTGCAGAGCACGTGTACGACATCGGGCTTTATCATGTCGAGAAGTCGCTCGTAGTGGGTGATGACGATGGCTGATGTCTCCGGCGTGTGCATCTTGTTGACACCGTCGGCTACGATGCGCATTGCGTCCACGTCGAGTCCGGAGTCGGTCTCATCGAGAATGGCGAGCTTCGGTTCGAGCATTGCCATCTGGAATATCTCGTTGCGCTTCTTCTCGCCACCCGAGAATCCTTCGTTGACAGAGCGGCGTGTGAACTTGGAGTCGAGTTCCACGACCTTGCGCTTCTCGTTCATCAGCTTGAGGAAGTCGCCCGCCTTCAGTTCGGGCTGTCCCTGATACTTGCGCTTCTCGTTGACAGCTGCCTTCAGGAAGTTGGTCATCGACACGCCCGGTATCTCCACCGGATACTGGAACGAGAGGAACAGACCTTCGTGCGCACGGTCTTCGGGCTTCATCTCAAGGATGTTCTTGCCGTTGAACCATGCCTCGCCTGCTGTCACCTCATAGAGCGGATTGCCTGTGAGTACGGCGCTGAGCGTTGACTTTCCGGAACCGTTCGGTCCCATGATGGCGTGTATCTCGCCATCGTTTATAGTGAGGTTGATGCCTCTCAGTATTTCCTTGCCAGCGATAGTGGCATGGAGGTTTTTTACTTCTAACATATCGAGTTTTGAGTTTTTATATTAATACGAATCGAGCACGCGTCCGAGCTTCATCCGGCGGCGTTCCTTCTTCGTTTCTTGTTTCTTTTCGTCGGCAGGGTCGTATATGCCGAGTGCCATTTCGATGAGCGAGAAGAGGTTGTTGCCGTCGGCTGAGGTGAATCGGAACGGGAACGTGGCTTTCAAACCTATCTGTATGTTGTGGCGGTGCATGTCGGAGCGCAGCCGATATACGTCGGGGCTGCCGTTGCACGTGGTTGTTACGTGCGCCTTGCCGTTGATGGCGAGTGGGAAGCCGTACTGGAACTCGAGCGCGAGCGACGAGAAGATGTAGCAGTCGAGTCCCACCGTCGGTGCTATGCTCACACGCGGAAGTCGCAGCGTGCAGTCGCGCCCGTAGCCACCGCCTCCGTTCCATGCGTCCATGCTATGCTGCTCGTGACGCTGTGCCACATTGGTGTAGGTCATCAGCGCAGCGTAGGGCTGCAGGGCGAAGCGTTTGCTCAGGGGATAGTAGCGTGCGCCGAGCACTATGTTCTGCATTGTGGCGTCCACTTCGCTGTCGAACCATTGCACGGTCTCGGCGTTGTAGCCGCCTACGACGGAGAAGTGCTGCTGCGGCAGATAGTATTCCACCAGCACGTTGCACTGCGGTGAGGCGAACACTACGGTGTTGCCTACGTCGCGCGGCGAGCGTTCTACGCTTGCCGTCGTGGGGCACGAGAGGTTCATGCCTGCTATTACCGCCCAGCGGCGCTGCAGCTCGTCTGTATCATTGCCTGCTGCGGCAGTCGCCGCATACGCTATGAGCGCAAACGCGGCTATTAGTTTTCTTACAAACATAACATTCTATCCCACTGTTCCCTCAAGCGACACGCTGAGCAGCTTCTGCGCCTCGACGGCGAACTCCATAGGCAGCTTGTTGAGCACGTCCTTGGCGTATCCGTTGACGATGAGACCCACGGCTTGCTCGGTGGGTATGCCGCGCTGGTTGCAGTAGAAGAGCTGGTCTTCCGAAATCTTCGATGTCGTAGCCTCGTGCTCCACTATCGCCGTGTCGTTGTGTATGTCCATGTATGGGAAGGTGTGCGCTCCGCAGTCGGAACCGAGCAGCAGCGAGTCGCACGACGAGTAGTTGCGTGCGTTGTCGGCGTTGCTTGTGGCGCGCACCAGTCCGCGGTACGAGTTCTGGCTATGTCCGGCTGAGATGCCCTTCGATATGATTGTCGACTTGGTGTTCTTGCCCATGTGTATCATCTTCGTGCCGGTGTCTGCCTCCTGGTAGTTGTTGGTGACGGCTACGGAGTAGAACTCCGCCTGCGAACCGTCGCCGCGCAGCACGCACGAGGGGTACTTCCATGTGATGGCAGAGCCGGTCTCCACCTGTGTCCACGAGAGTTTGGAGTTGACACCGCGCAGGTCGCCGCGCTTTGTCACGAGGTTGAGCACGCCGCCCTTTCCGTTCTCGTCGCCCGGGTACCAGTTCTGCACGGTTGAGTATTTCACTTCGGCGTTGTCCTTCACGACGATCTCCACGATTGCGGCGTGCAGCTGGTTCTCGTCGCGCATCGGCGCCGTGCAGCCTTCGAGGTAGCTCACGTATGCGTCGTCGTCGGCAATGATGAGCGTGCGCTCGAACTGGCCGGTGTTGCGTGCGTTGATGCGGAAGTAGGAGCTTAGCTCCATCGGGCAGCGCACGCCCTTGGGTATGTAGACGAACGAGCCGTCGGAAAAGACGGCACTGTTGAGTGCTGCGAAGAAGTTGTCGCGGTAGGGAACCACGCTTCCCAAGTACTCGCGCACGAGGTCGGGATGGTTCTTTATGGCGTCGCCTATCGAGCAGAAGATGATGCCTTTCTCGGCAAGGTGCTGCGAGAAGGTGGTCTTCACGCTGACGGAGTCCATGATGGCATCTACCGCCACACCGCTCAGCGCAAGGCGTTCTTCGAGCGGTATGCCGAGCTTGTCGAATGTCTTCATCAGCTCGGGGTCTATCTCCTTCTTCTCGTTCTCCTTTTTCTTGGCGAGTGGGTCGGCGTAGTACGAAATCGCCTGATAGTCGATCTCGGGCACGTGCACGTGGCCCCACTTCGGTTCCTTCATCGTCTGCCAGTGGCGGAATGCCTGCAGACGGAACTCGAGCATCCAGTCGGGTTCGCCCTTCTTGCTTGAGATGAGTCGCACAACGTCCTCGTTGAGTCCTTTCTCTATGATGTCTGTATGCACGTCGGTGGTGAAGCCGTACTCGTATTTCTGCTCTGCCACCTGGCGTACATAAGCGTTTTTTGTATCTTTAGTTTCCATTTTCGTATATAAAAGTAGAGGGGAGAATGGCGGATTGCGTCCGCCGTCTGATCGGGTTGCGTTCGCCGTCTGATTGGATTGCGTTCGCCGTCCGATCGGGTTGCGTTCGGTGCACGATGACACAACCTGCACTTTCAGGTTGCAGAACATCGGTATGCCTTCTCCTTAATTAATGCAAAATTACGAATAATGCGTTGATTATTCGAAGAAAACGCTGCTTTTTTGAACCTAAAGGTTCATTTCCTTCGATAGTATGTTCTCCAGTTTCTCTGCCGAGAGCCTCAACTGGAACTCGCCGTTGATGGCTACACTGATGCCGCCCGTCTCCTCCGACACCACGATGGCGATGCTGTCGGAGTCTTGCGAGATGCCGAGCGCAGCACGGTGGCGCAGACCGAGTTCCTTCGGTATGTCGTGGCTGTGCGACACGGGCAGGATGCAGCCGGCAGCGCGTATGCGCTTGCCGACGATAATCATGGCTCCGTCGTGCAAGGGCGAGTTCTTGAAGAAGATGTTCTCGATGAGTCGCTGGTTGATACGTGCGTCGATCACGTCGCCCGTGTCGACAATATCGTCGAGGCGTATGCCGCGCTCTATGACGATGAGCGCGCCCACCTTGCCGCGCGAGAGGTCGATGCACGCCATGACGATGGGCATGATGGTCTCCTTGTCGACCACCTTCTCCTTGCTGCTCACGAAGAAGCGGGCGAAGGCACGGAAACGCTGGTGCGCACCGAGCGAGTAGAGGAAGCGGCGTATCTCTTCCTGGAAGAGCACGATGATGCCGATTACACCCACCGACACCAGCTTGTCGAGGATGGCTCCGAGCAGGCGCATCTCGAGCACCTGACTCACAAAGAGCCACACGAGCACGAACACGATGATGCCGATGAAGACGTTGAGCGAGCGGCTCTCCTTCATCAGACGATAGATGTAGTAGAGTATCAATGCGACAAGAAATATGTCGATGATGTCTTTTATTCCGAAGTCGAACATGTTGTAAGTTTTGAATGTTGAGTGTTATCCTAATTGCTGCACAATTCGGATGGCTTCAAAGGCTTCCTTCACGTCGTGTACACGCAGTATCGAAGCACCTTTCTGCAGCGATACGGTGTGCAGCACGGTGGTGCCGTTGAGTGCCGTCGTGGGGTCGCCACCGACAAGCTTATATATCATGCTCTTGCGCGACACGCCGACGAGCACGGGCAGGTCGAGTTCGAGCAGGCGCTCCGCCCTGTTCATTATCTCGTAGTTCTGCGCGAGCGTCTTGCCGAAGCCGTAGCCGGGGTCGAGGATGATGTCCTTCGCACCGAGGTCGCGCAGACGCTGCACCTCCGCCGCGAAGTTCTGCATCATCTTCTCCAATGTGGGCTGTACCGACATCAGTATGTACGGCACACCGAGCTGCGCCACGGTCTGGAACATGTCGCCTTCCTCGTGTATCTCCTTGCCCACGATGCCCGTTATGCCGCCCTCCGACACATCGTTGATGATGTCGGCACCGAACTCCTCTACGCATCTGCGAGCCACGAGCGGGCGATAGGTGTCTACCGACACGATGGCGTCGGGCTGCTCGCGGCGCACTATCTGCAGGGCGTGCTTCAGACGCTCGGTCTCCTCCTCAAGGCTAACCTCGTCGGCACCGGGGCGTGTGGAGAACGCTCCCACGTCGATGATGCGTCCGCCTTCGGCTACTATCTGGTTGGCACGATCGGCTATCTCTGCCTCCGTCTGCTTGCGCGAACCGCTGTAGAACGAGTCGGGCGTGGCGTTCAGTATGCCCATCACCAAGGGCTGTGAGAGGTCGAGCAGTCGGCCTCGCACATTTATTGTATATTGCATATATGCTTGATAATTTGTTAATAACAAAACACAAAATACGCAATAAATATCCAAATAGCCAAACATTTTTAACAAAAAGAGTTGGAAGTTTGGATTATTTAGTGTAATTTTGCCACTATACTTTAACCAAAACTAACACAAACAATTATGAAAAAGTTATTATTAACACTCGCTTGTGCGATGACAAGCTTGTTCGCATCAGCGCAGGCAAAGACTGCTGCAGTCGGTCTTAACCTTAACTATGGTACAGAAATCGAGTCTCTCGGCCTTGGTGTCAAGGGTTCTTACTGCTTCACAGACCACATTCGTGGCGAGGCTTCGTTCAACTACTTCTTCCCGAAAGACCACTTCACAATGTGGGAAATTAACGCCAACGCTCACTACTTGTTCAACATTGGCGACAAGTTCAAAGTATATCCGCTCGTAGGTCTTACCTACGTACATGGACACTTGAGTGGCTTTGACACCCCCGATTATGATGGTGATTGGGGCTGGGGTGCTCCGATGAGAAAGGCAAACGGCGAGATAAACGCTGACGGAAGTTACGACACAGGCAAATTTGGCGTGAACCTCGGTGGCGGTGCCCAGTACGACCTGACAGACAACTTCATGCTCAACTTCGAGGTGAAGTACAGCCTCGTGAGCGACTTGGACCAGTGCGTCATCAGTCTCGGTGCTGCATACAAGTTCTAAACAAATACACACATAATCATAAACGGAAAGAGGAGCACACGCTCCTCTTTTTTAATACACCTACCCCCCACAAGCTGTACCTCAACAATAAAAAACAGCGAGCTTATTTTGCATTGTCTTCGGTTTGCATTACCTTTGCACCGATAATGCATCTATAAAAGCAAGAAGCAAAATGGAAATATCCGAACTTTACGAAATCTTTAAGCAACACCCCGTTGTGACAACCGACAGCCGCGACTGCCCTGCCGGTTCGCTGTTCTTCGCTCTGAAGGGCGCATCGTTCAACGGCAACAAGTTTGCAGCAGCAGCCTTGGAGAAGGGCTGCGCCTACGCCGTGGTTGACGAGGCGGAGTATGCCGTTGAGGGCGACGACCGCTTCATCCTCGTCGACGACTGCCTGCACACGCTGCAGCAGCTGGCACGCTATCACCGTCGTGCCCTCGGCACACCGATAATCGGCATCACCGGCACCAACGGCAAGACAACAACAAAGGAACTGACGGCTGCGGTGTTGCTGCAGAAATATAACGTGCTCTACACCGAGGGCAACTTCAACAACGACATCGGCGTGCCGAAGACGTTGCTGCGCCTGAACGCCGAGCACGACATCGCGGTCGTGGAGATGGGCGCGTCGCACCCTGGCGACATCAAGACGCTGGTGGAGATAGTTGAGCCCGACTATGCGCTCATCACAAACGTGGGACGTGCACATCTGCAGGGCTTCGGCTCGTTCGAGGGCGTGATACGTACCAAGGGCGAACTGTACGACTTCGTGCGCTCGGCTGCCGCAGGCGAGAACGATGCCTACGCCATACGCGAGGTGGAACGCCCACGCTGCGTGTTCATCGACAACGACAACCCACACCTCAACGGCATCGCTACGGGGCTGAACCTTGTACGCTACGGCATCAACGCCGCCGACAACCTGTACGTTACAGCCGCAGACGTGAAGAGCGAGCCTATGCTCAGCTTCTCGTGGACAGCGGAGGGAAAGGCTGCGCACCATGTAGACAGTCAGCTCATCGGTGCCTACAACATCACGAACATGCTCGCTGCCATCGCCATCGGCACATACTTCGGTGTGGAGGCAGAGCACATAGACGCAGCACTGACGAACTATGCGCCGAGCAACAACCGCTCGCAGTTTGAGCAGACTGCCGACAACCGTCTCATCGTCGACGCTTATAACGCCAACCCGACGAGCATGGCTGCAGCGCTCAACAACTTCGAGGCTATCAATGCCGACCATAAGATGGCTATCATCGGTGACATGAAGGAGCTGGGCAGCGTGAGCCACGACGAGCATCAGCGCATCGTAGACCAGCTCAGCCGCATGACACTCGAGGAGGTGTGGCTCGTGGGTTCGGAGTTTGAGCATACAACAACTCCTGCCACGTTCCGCAAGTTTGAGAACGTAGCAGGAGTGAAGGAAGCAATTGCTACCGAAAAGCCGCAAGGCAGATATATTCTTATCAAGGGCAGCAACGGCACACGCCTGTTCGAGCTTCCAGAGTTGTTATAGGAGGTATGGGCATTCTTGCCCATACCCACACCCCTACATTTTATACTTTCCGCCGGTTATTGTCTCCAGGTCGAACGCCTTATACACGAGTTCGCAACCGTCGTAGTTGTGTTCGCCCTCGCCCTGCGGAAAACTTGTGCAGACGGGATTGGGCTTCGTGCCCCATTTAGTAAGCGTCTCCTCATAGAAGAAAGCTATTCTGCCATCGGCTTGCAGATCCATACTGCTGTAGAGCGATACCGTGGCGCTCACCTGATAACAGCCGTCCCAACCCTCGGCTAAGGCTTTCACGTTGCACATATCCGCCTCATCAGCCAACTCCTTATAGAATATGCTCACGTTGTTGCGCCCCGTGCCTGTTGGCACCGACTGCAACACAACGTGCAGCTGTCTGCCGTCGCTGCTGCGCACGGCTGGCACAATGAGCATCTCGCCGTTCGTGGGGTTGGTACTCGGCGCGAGAGCCAATCCGCTCATCGTAGCCTTCGTTTGCTTCTCCCACGAGCCTTCACCCGTAGCTGCGTTGCTATAGGTGTATATGTTAAGCAGTCTGCAGCCAGAGGCGCGGCTTGTTATGATGACACGACCGTCGGGCAACTCCTCACACTTCGGTTCGTCGCCGTCGGGCACGGGCAGGGCAGACGCGCCGCCGAGAGCGTTCCATGTGCGTCCGAAGTCGTCGGAATAGATCACGCGATTGCCGTTGGGACGCGCTGCGAGTGCAGCGTAGATGCGATAGTAGTCGCCTACCTTCACCACTCTACTCTGGAATATCTTTCCGCCACCGATGAAAGCTGCATCCAGCGGATTGCCTCCGTCGAACAAGCCATATATCGCTTCGGTCTGATCGATGGGCTTCTGCCATGTCAAGCCACCGTCCGTGCTGCGTATTGCGGCAATGAGGTTAGGGTTCCGGCGGTTGGTGCTCGCCTTGCCGTACACCGTGCAGCCGGCAACAGTCATGATGAGCACTTCGTTGCGCTCGCGATCCATCACGATAGCAGGGTCGCCATAGGCAGCAGCCATCGGTGTCTTGACGTTGTTGATGAGCGATGCGTCGCCACAAGCCACGTCAATCTCACGCTCGCTCCACGTTCTGCCGTTGTCGTCACTCAGTTTCACCACGCAGTCGACACGTCCGTAACCTGGGTCGGTGCCGCAGACGAGGCGTGCCGCACTCGCTATGAGTCTGCCGCCATTGCCGCAGGTGATACCCGGAATGCGATAAGGCGGAACATCGATGCCGCCCTTCGCCGTACTGAACAGCACAGTGCCATCAGCGTAGGCTGCAACAGTGAGCAGCAACATGCCGAGAGAGAATAGAACGTTCTTCATTGTAGTTTGTTTTACCCTTTTACTTTTAAAATATATGCCTTTGTGGGTGCGTGGTATGGGCAAGATGCCCATACCTCCTACTTTTTACTCTTTTACCTTTTTACTTTTAAAAGTTATGTTCTCCTCCTTGAACTTATCCTTCGGCTGCGGATGCTCCGCCGGATAGCCGATAACCACCATATTAAGCGGAATGAGATTATCGGGCAGCGAGAGCGTTGCGCCAATCGCCTTGCAGCGATCCTCGGAAGGATAGGCACCCGTCCATACGGCACCGAGCCCCATAGCGTGAGCCGCAAGCAGAAGATTCTCCGTTGCTGCCGACGCATCCTGAATCCAGAAGTCGCGTCCGCCGCCTTCAATCGTCTTATCCATATCGCCGCAGACAACGATAGCGAGCGGAGCCTTGAGCAGCATCTTCGCATAAGGATTAGCACCTGCAAGACTGTCGAGCACGCTGCGCTGATCGACAACCACGAAGTGCCACGGCTGCTTGTTCATAGCCGTAGGTGCAGCCATAGCCGCACGCAGCATCTTCTCCACCTTCTCCTTCTCTACAGGACGCGCCCAATAGGCGTGCCCGAAAATTTCCGATTTCGCAGATTTTCAACTAGTTGCAAGCAGGTGATTTCAGACTTGCGGTTTATTTGCGGTTTTTTGTGCTTAATCGCTGTATAATGGTATTTTTCGAATGATGCTATTAATTCCACATCATGCTTATCAAAAGAGCTTATATCAAAAACAGAGAATGGTTTAGAGTCCATTAAGTTCGTTCTATCCATATCTGAAAAGAAGCAATATTCTATTCCGTTAGTTAGTATTGCGAATCTAACCTTAGTTGTCACATAATACTTAGCTAGCTGGAGAACAAAAACATCCAAACTCTTTTCGCACTGCTTGCACTCTACAATCATCGCAGGTTTGAAGCCAATATTGATAGCATAGTTCACCTTATCACCTTTGCGAATATCGCAATCTATTTCGGGTATCACCTCTAACGGATTGTGTATATCATAGCCAAGTGAGACAAGGAAAGGAAGAACGAAGGCTGTCTTCGTGGCTTCCTCAGTCGCTACATGATTTCTCAGTTTAGAAACCTTGTCAGATAACTCTTCAAGAGTCTTGTATAATTCCATTGCTCTACACCTTATTATATATATTACACTATGCGCAAGGTTAAATAATCTAAATATTAAGACATTTCTGTAAATTCTGTACCGATATTACAAATATATTTTGTATCTTTGCATCGTTAATATTAAAATAACAACGCAAAGATACAAAAAAGATTGGAATTTTGTATGAATGATGTGTTAAGATGCACTAAGAGCAATAAGTTAAATTAAAAATTCATCTTTATGGAAAAGACTAAGAGCAATTATTCTTCTAAAAGAGCAAAGAAAAACGTTTTTTTACAAATGATTGATTTGTGGAAAATAGATGTAAACTGGCATAAGCATACAAAAAAAGACAAGAAAGTCTGTATTGGGTTTGGCCTCTCATTTTCAGCCTTGATTATGTTCGGTTGCTCTTGGCTTGCCATACCTGCTATAATTGGGCTTGTTTATTGTCTTTCCCACATGAAAGATTTAAATGTGGAGGAGTAAGATATGGCAAGATTTATCGAACTCGAAGATATTAATGGTCGCAAGGTGTCCATTAACATTGACTTCATTCAGACAATAAAGAATGTTACGAATGATGATACTTGGGGGAATACCTGCATTTTACTAAAAAATGATATTGTTCAGACAAACCTTGAATACTCGAAGGTAGTCGAGCTTATCAAACCGAAAAAGAAAGGATTCCGCTTATGGCAGTAACTAGTAATGAACCAAAGGTAATAGCAACAAGCAGATACAGCATCAATGAGACCTGCGAGTTGCTTGGCATCACAAGAAAGACCTTACAGAAGTACACTATGTTTGGTCTTATCAAATGTGGATTTAGAAAGGCAACCATGAAGAAGTTCTATACAGGACTTGAAATCATGAAGTTCTGGAGGACAGCTGTATGAAATATGATAAAACCTGTTGGTAGATAGCAAGGATATTAAAATGTGGCTCACACAAAAGACCGTTTCGGAAAGTTCGTTGAGTGTTCAGACACATTCGGATTGAATTATTTGGAAATAGCATAAAGGTAACGCCCCGCCTAACCAACGGGGCAAACAAAATAATATAGAATTATGGATGCAACAATAAATCAAGTACAGGAAATAGTGTCAGTTCTGACATCAGACGAGCAGCAGCTACTCAAAGACACCATCAACTACGGTTCATGGGGCGATAGCGATTGGGAGTTTCTTGATGATAACGGAAATGTGGAAACTGTTGCAATGTATGGCTACTGCACCAATGATGCAAAGAGAGCTGGACATTTCAGTGGAAGAAAAGTATCTTCAATGTTCCGCTCTATGTATAAGAAACTATGCCCAACAAACCACAATCAGATAGGTAGATATATTTCACATTGTAATGATTGGTGGGGCGATGGTAGTGGCGATATGCTGTTTATCAGAACAGGCATCTACAACGCATTTGAGGAATGGGCAAGAAAGAAATAAATAGATGTATTGTTTTTTATCCCTCATTATCTGTGAAGATAGTGGGGGATTTTTTGTAGAATTTTAGAAGAAACAGCCAACACACTCGCCAACACACTGTTAACACACTCTAAACAACTATATATCAGTTACTTACGAAGATTTTTTAAAAGCAACTAACACATTCACTAACACACTGCCCATTTTTGCCAACACACTGTTAACACACTCTAAACGACTACAAATCAGCTACTTATGAAGATTTTTAAAAATCAACTAACACACTGCTAACACACTGGTAATAAATATTGACATATCGACTTAGGTAAACTAACACACTCGCCAACACACTCGCTAACACACTGCTAACGCACCTTAATACGCTTATTATCAATATTTTATAGAGATTTAGAAAATATAGCTAACACACTCACCAACACACTCGCCAACGCACTGCCCAAAAACTTTTCTTTTGTACTAACGTAGTTAGTATCTTTCTTTTATAGTATATATATATTATTATATATAATTATAATATACTAACGTGCGCGCGAGAAGTTTTTGGGCGGTTGCTCTAATGCAAGATCATGATGCTGGAGAGTACTCCATATTCATCATACCTTGGTATGGTGACGATAGTTTCGGTTCTAGCACCATCCTTGGCTTTTTGAATGGTGATTACCAACTTAGAAGGAACGTTATCATCAAGCTCTTGGCAAACTAGGCGATACACATCAACATCACCTCTATCAGCAAAGACCTTGCCTACTTCATAACTGCAAGAAGTTACCTTGAAGGAAAGTTCATCTTCGGAACCTGCATCAATAGACAGTTTGCCTTCTCTCACAGAAACAGAGTGTTCAACTAGCATAGGGGCGCAGTCTGTGGCATCCTTGTTGATAACAAAGTCACCTGCCCCATAAAGCGAATGAATTTGCTCAGTTTGCGTTCCAAAACTCATAGAAAGAGTATCAATAGCGATTTCCTGCGGTTCTAAAGCCACACAAGCCAAACAAACCAATAATTCTATTACCAAAGAAAGTAAGCGTCTCATAAGCGAAATTTTAAGGGTTATTTTGAATTTTAAACATCATACCTACACCTGTCAACAGCCATTCGGCATTGACGTTATAATCTTCAACTATCCAGGCAAGCCATTCAGATTTGATAGCTCTGCCGTCAGGACACTTCTTAAACGTAGAGAAATTCCAATAGTTGATACCATGAGATTCCGTAAAAGAACGTATTCCTCTAGCTTTACGCTGATTGATAGCAACATCAAGAGCAAGTAAGAAGCGTTTTGTTATCGCCATACCCGTTGGCGTTGTCGTAAGTTTCATACGCTATAGATTTTTCCGTGAACGTTGACTATATAGAAATCGCTTTTTATCAGCAGGAGTAATAGTTTCTCCATTAGCGAGCTTCTCGAAACATCTTGCAAGGTGTTCGTATGCCAATCGTAGTTCTCTTATCTCCACATCTTTCTGTGCGTTGATTTCGATAAGGCGATTGATAACCGAAAGCGAATCTATTTGTTCATTTGGCTTTTCCGTTCTAATAGATGTTGCAGGAATATCAGCATTAAGCATTTCTCCTTCCCCAGTCAACAACCAGTCGATATTGTACATAGGCTTGGCTGAATGGATAAGATTAGCCATTCTTGCACTCACCTTTAAAACCTTACCATTAAGGATGTCATAAACCGCTTGCGGTCTGTTTAATCCAATATCCTTAGCAAGCTGAGAACCAGTTATATTTTCCTGCATAAGAATAGCGTTAATAACCTCTTTTGCCGACATACGTATAATAAAAGTTAAATACAGAGATTTCTTAATGATTTGTACCGATATTACAAATATATTTTGTATCTTTGCATCGTTAATATTAAAATAACAAAACAAAGGTACAAAAAAGATTTGTATGGCAAATAAAAATGAAGAAAAAAAGCAGAAAATAACCCTTTTGGATTACTACGAGAATCTTCCTAAGTCCTCGTACCCCAAGAAGGATTTCATCCAGCGCATTATGACAGAATGCGATGTATCGTTTACAACTGCTAGAAACTGGACCAAAGGTCATACAAGACCGATGGTAGAATGGCAGATTAAAAAACTGTCCGAAATCACTGGAATACCAAAAGAACAGCTATGGCAGTAGAGTTTTATATGTTTGATGATGAACTATGGTTCATTAAGGATGACGAAAATCAAGCACTCTCGGAAAAAGATACAGATGTTATTAAGAAAATGATAGATGTTATCCGAGAAAGATACCCCGAAGCTTATAAGGCTTTATCCAAGGAGTATCAGAAGAGTGCAATGAATGTTCCTTATTATCAGTTCTTGATAGTCAGAAGATTCTGCAAATGCAACTTCGGAAAGCTTGATGCAACCACCTACGATATAGATAATCTCGGAAGGTTTAACTTTGAAAAAGTTGAATGCCCACTGCGAGGAAAATGTAAGAACGAAGGAATTATATGTTGTCCAAAGTTCAACTCCAAGCTATCACCTGCCGAAGAAAGGGTAATGAACCTTATTTATCAAGGTTTCACGAAAGAAGAAGTTGGCGACAAGCTTTGTCTTTCTCCGAACACCATTAAGCAGCATGTAAGATCAGCTTACTGCAAGCTAGGTGTACACGATAAGAGCGAGTTCGTAAAGATAGCAAAAGATAATAATATTTTTAATAATTTAAAGCACTAAGAGCAATGGGATTAATTAAAAGAAGCAATGAAATTGCAATCCAACAGAATGTTAAGATGATGGTTTACGGACAAGCAGGTATGGGTAAATCGACATTTGCCCTCTCCGCTCCAAAACCTTTGTTGCTTGACTTTGATAACGGAGTCAAGCGTGTTAACACCGCACACTTGGATGATAGCGTAGGTATCGTACAGATTAATAGCTGGCAAGACATCATGAACTTGTTGAACTACAACAAGAATGACTTGGCAGAGTTCGATACTATCGTTGTAGATACTATTGGAAAGATGATTGACTACATCATTCAGTATCGTTGTAATGGTCGCAACCCACAGATACAAGACTGGGGAACCATTAACAATGACTTCAAGTGGTTCACGTCATCACTTTCTTCGCTTAACAAGAATATCGTTTTTGTAGCTCATCGTGACACCCGAAAGGAAGGAGATAGCACGGTCTATGTTCCTGCACTTAGAGAGAAGAACTATAACAGCATCGTTACAGACCTTGACTTGCTCGGTTATCTCGAAATGCGCAATGAGAACGGACAGCAAATCAGAACTATCACGTTTGACCCAACGTCACGCAATGACGGCAAGAATACTTGTCAGTTGCCCGGCTGTATGCAGATACCAACTATCCTTGATGTCAATGGTCAGCCTACAGCTCCAAACAATTTCATCGAAACTCAGATTCTTGCTCGCTACAAGTCAATGATTGAGCAGAAGGAGCAGAAGGTTAAGGAGTACAATGAGGCTTTGGAGGAAATCAAGGTAAGTGTCGAACAAATCACTGATGCAAACGGAGCGAATTACTTTATTGCACATATCAAAGATTATGCTAATCTCGGAAACTCTATTATTCTTCACGCACGTGACTTGTTCACGAAGAAGGTGACTGCCTTGAAGTTGAAGTACAACAAGGCCACAAAGCAATATGAAGACCCACAAGCAGCATAACTATGGAACAGGTCAAGTTTAGGTTCTATGCGACATTGTTAGACGCTTATCAGAACTATCTTGATAGTGATTTAATTTGGAGCAAGTATTGGGGTTGGTCTGAGAATCCACCCCATACTTGCGAAGAATTTAAGCAGATGCAATTCCAGTCGCTGATAGACAAGATTAATAGAGTTCCATTCGATAGTGAAGCTGCCGACAAGGGCACAGCATTCAATGAGGTTATTGATTGTATGGTCCTTCATCGCAACTCGGAAAGTATGGATATACATACTATTTACCAAGAAGTAGAGGATTATCACTATGGTAGCGAAGGAGAAATAAGACCACATAACAAGAGAGTACCTATCGGTGTGGAAGCAAAATTGAACGGAAGAAGCTTCTATTTCCCAATACATCTAGTCCGGCATTATGCAGACTATTACAAAGGAGGATTGCCACAGCAGTATATCCAAGCTGTATTGCCAACTATGTACGGAAACGTCCTTCTGTATGGCTACATAGATTACCTAATGCCGTTCTGCACTCATGATCTGAAAACAACACGTCAGTATGCAGTCGGAAACTACAAGCGACATTGGCAACATCGAGTTTATCCTTATGCTCTAATGAAGAATGGGTGTAACATAATAGACTTTGAATACAATATCTCAGAAATAGGTAAGACGTATTACCGAAATTACACAGAAAGTTATACGTTTAGCCCAGAAAGAGATATACCTCTACTCACTCAACACTGCGAGGATTTGATAAAATTCTTGCTTGATAATAGAAGTTTAATCACAGATAAGAAAATATTCAATTTAGTTTAAAATATGGCAGAAGAAACAAAGACTATGGAGATTACTGCACTACAAGAGAAAGACATCGAATTAGTTGTCAGCAAAGAGACCATCGGTCAGCTCACCACCAATATCAAGGAAGTAAAGACAAGAGTTGAACAGGCTCTCCCTATGTACGACATCAGCAATTATAGTGCTGACGACATACCAAAGTGCAAGGAAGACAAGGCTTTGCTTAACAAGGCAGCTAAAGCACTTGACGATAAGCGTAAGGAACTTGAAAAAGTTTGGAATAAGCCTTTCGAGGAGTTTAAGACAACCTGTAATGAGACTTGCAAGCTCATCAAGAATGCTGTTTTAGCTATTGATGGTATTATCAAGGCAGATGAGGAGCGCACCAAAAATGCGAAGCGTGAAGAAATCGAAAAGCTTGCTAAGAAATGTGGTGTTGAAGTAATCGGCATTAAGTTAGACCTCATTTTTGATAACAAGTGGCTCAACAAGACAACTTCGATGAAATCTATCGAAAAAGCTATCAATGATAAGGTAGATAATATCAAACGAGACTTGGAAACATTGAAGTCGTTCTCTGAGGACTACGATGTTCTTGCAACTAGATACAAGGAGAACCTTAATCTGCAGGAGACGATCATCTATGCTAACAAGCTGAAAGAACAGCGTGAGGTAGCAGCTAAGAAGAGCGAAGAGACTGTGGCTTCTGCTCCATCACCTGCACAGCAAGCTGAGAAGGTATCAGAAACTCATACGCAGAACGAGTATGAAAAGGAGGAACAGAAAACTAGCGGTAAGATGAATGAGGAGGAAGCGGACGCAGCCGATGCCTTTGCAGCAGTCATGGGACAGGCAGTCACTCCACCTACTCCAACAATCACTAAGGTTTACTCTGTAGAAGCTACCGTTGATGTTTTGCGTGGTCTTGAAACATTCATGCGTGACAATGGTATTACTTTTAACATTCAGTAAAATGGCATTTCAGATTAATGGAATTATTCAGCATATAGGGAATACGGAGAGTATTCCCTATCAAGACAAAGTTTTCAAAAAAAGAGAGGTTGTCCTGGATTGCTCCTATCGCAACCAGTTCACAGGTCAGATAGAGAGAGCAAACTATCCAAAATTCGAGTTTACAGGCAATCACGTTGACGATCTGAACGGATTCAATATTGGTGATATTGTAACAGTATCATTCTCCTTGAATGGTTCACGCTCTGAGAAAGATGGACAAGTCAGATACTTCACAAACGTTCAAGGTTATAAAGTCGAGAAATACCAATCTCGTTATAATCAGCAACAAGGTGGAAATCAGACCGTACAGGCGCCAAATGGCAACCAGCCTAACAACTTCCAAGGTGCAGGTCAACCAAGCGCACAACAAGCACCTATGGAATCGGCAAGAAACGCAGCATCCGCAGCTGCTAATTTCCCTCCCGCTGTAGATAAGAACGGAAACCCTATTCAAAGTAATAATGACGATTTGCCATTTTAAAGTTTAGGTTATGGCACTATATAATTTGAAGAACGCTTACGACAAAAAGAGGTTCAAAGAAGCCTGCAATCAGATGGTTTTAAAGAACGAATACGTTGAACTGAAGAAAAAGAACACTCAGCGTTCTTTGGCTCAGAATAGCTACCTGCATTGCCTGTTAGGTTATTTTGCTTCTGAATTTGGTTTTACCCTCGAAGAAGTCAAGTTTGATATTTTCAAAAAGATATGCAATAGAGATATATTCGAGAGAAAGAGAGTCAACAGAAGAGGACAGGAAGTTACCTATATCAGAAGTAGTACAGAACTTGATAAGGCTGAAATGACAACTGCAATAGAACGGTTCAGAAATTATAGTAGTGCTCAGTGTGGGCTTTATCTTCCTGCACCTCATGAAGGTGAAATGTTATTTTTTGCTCAACAACAGATTGAGCAGTGCAAAGAATTTATGTAATTTAAAACAGAAAATATTATGTTAGCAGATTTGGATGGTCACAGACCATCGAAGATTGAGTTTTGCTTGACCGAAGCTCAGAAAGAAATGTTTAAGGACGTGTTGGTACTTTGTGAAGGTGCAAAGAGTGCAGATGAACCTATCAAGATTCTACATGACAAGTTCAATGCTCTTTTCCCAGATAATGAGGTCGTCGACCGCAAGTATGATGATTTCGAGATTCATGCTATCCGTGAAGAGTACTGCATCAAGCAGGAGAACGATGTGCCAAAGCGTAAGGAAGAGCTGGAAACCGTTCTTGCTCAGATCAAGACAATGAAGAAGAATGCCGAGGAAGCATACTCTTCAGCACTTCTTGAAGTGAGTGATTTGGCTGCAAGAGTTAAGAATGGTATCACGGATTTCCGTTTGCCTTCTACAAGAACCGCTCGAATTGCTCTCAATGGTCACTACCTTTTATTTTCTTGGGTGGATGATAAGTTCCAGCTTTGCAATGTTCAGAAAATTCCAGATTGGGACAGAAGTGGCTTGTGGAGCCAGGAAGATGTCAATCAGCAGGCTATGAAGGAAGTTTTTGGTATCGAGTTTCCTGAAGTAGAAAAGCCTAAAGCAATAACTGAGGAGAAGACTGCTTCCGATGACCTTCCTTTCGGTGATGAGGACGGTAATGATGAAGATGAGTAATTATGTACACTCTCAGACCATATCAGAAACAAGCAAGTGATGCAGCCGTAAGAGCGTTCACAGGCAAGACTAAGAAGAATGGACTTCTTATCTTGCCTACGGGCGCAGGCAAATCGCTTGTAATAGCAGATATAGCAAGTAGGTTGGATAGCCAACTGCTTATATTCTGTCCTTCGAAGGAGATATTGGAACAAAATTTCGCCAAGTTACAGAGCTATGGAGTTTTTGATTGTGGTGTTTATTCAGCTTCCGTTGGCTGCAAGGATATTAACAGAATCACGTTTGCTACCATCGGAAGCGTAATGAATCACATGAAAGACTTTCAGCACTTCAAGTATGTAATGGTTGATGAGTGCCATCTATGCAACTCGAAAGGAGGGCAGTACAAAACATTCTTTGATGCTGCTGATAGGCAGGTAATTGGCTTAACTGCAACACCATATCGTCTAGGCAAGGGATTCAATGGCACTTCGATGCTTAAGTTCCTTACGAGAACTAGACCAAGAATATTCGATGAGGTTCTGTATTATTGTCAGATTTCAGAATTGCTTGTAAAAGGTTATCTTGCAGATTTAAGATACTTCGATTGCACTCAGCTAGATATGTCTAATGTGCATACCAATTCTACAGGAAACGACTTTGATGAAAATTCCCTAAAGATGGAGTATGAAAGAAGCGGATTCTATGATCAGCTTACATCTACTACCCTAAGAGTATTGAAGCCGAAGAACAAAATACCTCGTAAAGGGGTCTTGGTTTTCACTCGATTCACGGAAGAAGCGGAAAGATTGACTAGTAAACTGCAACAGAAGGGCATCAATTCAGCAATCGTTACAGGCGAGACTCCAAAGAAAGAACGTGAAGCCATTTTGGAGAAGTTCAAGGATGGTACGATAAAGGTTGTCTCTAATGTCGGTGTCCTTACTACTGGATTCGATTATCCTGCACTCGATACGGTTATCTTGGCAAGACCAACAAAGTCTTTGAGTCTCTACTATCAGATGGTGGGACGAGCTATCAGACCGTTCAAGGATAAAGACGGATGGATAATCGACCTTGGCGGTAGTTTCCGTTCGTTCGGAAAAGTCTCCGATTTAAGAATTGACCTAGAGGTGCAAGGCTCTTCAAGATGGTGCATCAAATCTCTAGGTAAACAGTTAACCAACGTAAGTTTTTAGAATTATGAAAATTGAAGCAAAACAGATTAACGAGTGGGTTAAAAAAGCCTACGATAATGCTGTCAAACATGGGTGGCATGAAGAGAAGAAGTCTAAGGCGCATTGGCTTATGATGATTTGCACAGAAGTTGCAGAAGCCGTACAAGCCGACCGAAAAGGGCGTTATATGAACGACCTTGATAAAGAAGGTCTTAAAACTGTACTTGCAAACGACCATGAAGGTGGTTTGTTCGGTAAATATTACTTAGACACTATCGAAGGTAAAGTAGAAAGTGAGTTGGCTGATATTTGCATTCGTGTTTTTGATTTGATGGGCGTTTATAATATTGAAGCAAAGTACGGATTCTCAACATTCGACCATGAGGTCAAGTATATTAAACAGCACAGCTTTACCGAGAATGCCATTATGTTAACTAAGACTATCGTATCGTGCAATATTACTACTTCAATAAGTGTAAAAGAAGGAACTTTCTTCGACTTATACTTAAGCATTCTTGCTACAGTATTTGAATGGGCAGAAGCACTTGGCATAGACCTTATCCAACACATCAACTTGAAGATGCGCTATAACGAAAGTAGAGAATATCGTCACGGAAATAAGTTGTATTAAAGAGTTCTATGGTTATGAATAAATACTATTTCAACCGCAAGCCAAAAGCGGCTCAAACCGCAAAAAAAAAGGAAAAAAGGACTAATTCTAAGAGCAACCCAAACTTGGTTAAGAAACTCGATCGAGTATTCTCTCTTTATATTCGTTTGCGTGATGCTATGCCTAATGGTTATGTTCGGTGTATATCCTGTGGGCAAATAAAGAGCTTTGAAGATGTGGACTGTGGTCACTTCCATAGCCGGCGCCACATGGCAACTAGATTCAATGAAGATAACTGCCATGCAGAATGCAAATACGACAACCGCTTCTCTGCGGACCACCTCATAGGCTATCAACGCAACCTCATTCAGAAAATAGGACAGCAAAAATTCGATTTGCTAAACGTGAAGGCACATTCTGCGTGTCATTTCACAAATAGCGAACTAGAAAATATGATTGCGCACTATACATCTGAGGTTAAGAAACTTAGCAGTCTCAAAGGCATTAAAGTTAATATTTGAAAATAATTACGGTAATATTATTTAATCAATAAATAATTTATTACCTTTACACCGAAAAAAATTAAATCTCTGAAACGTGGAACTTTCGGATAAAAATATTCAGACCTCAATTAGTATTGTTTGGGTTCCACCTGCATGAGCAGCTAAACAAGAAAATTGAGGTCTAATTGTATAACTATGGCGGATTGGATAAGACTTCCTTGCAGTATCTTAGATTGGGATTGGTTCAACAAACCCGAAATGCTTACCCTCTTTCTTTATTTGCTCAACAATGCGAAGGAGAAAGATATAAAGCATAATGGGATAGTTGAGCATAGAGGACAGCTTTTGACTAGTCTTGGAAAACTTAGCAATACTATTGGTGCAGGAAAACAAGTCGTCAGAACCTGTTTATCGAAGCTAACAAAAATGCAGCTAATAGAAGTGGATACGGAAAGACTGTACTCCATTATCACTATCTGTAATTATGACAACTATTTTGAAGTTGATGTCAATGAGCCTAAACAAGAGCCAAAGAAAGAAGACTATAATAAACCTATAGAAGCATCTAAGGAAGATAAACCTAAGAAAACGAAAGAAGAGATTGCGGCAGCAACAGAAAAGCGAAAAGAGAAATTTTATCAAGAGTTAGTTCCTTATGTTGCGACTTATGGCAAGGACATGATCAGAAAGTTCTATGACTATTGGTCTGAAATGAATAAGTCCAAAACAAGGATGAGGTGCGAGACTGAGAAAACGTGGGATTTAAATCTAAGGCTACAGAATTGGGCAAGACGAAATAAAGACTTCGGGACAAAGCAATCTGGCACAGCTCTACATAATTCGGAAAACAAAGATTATAACGAAGGAGGATGGTAAAAATGAATGTAGATTTCAATCAAATTATTCAAAGATTCGAAAGAGGAGAAGACTTGTTTCTTGCAGACAAGGTAAGAATTAGGGTTCCTAATGCCGAACAAAGGCTTCGAGGAGGGCTAGATTATTTTGTTCAAAAATACACCTTGGGCAAGGTATCTCATGCTAAATGGCTAGAGGAGAATTATCGTCCTATCGTTGATTGGATGTCTGACAACGAAGGCAGGGGACTTCTTATCACAGGTGGGTGTGGTCTCGGAAAAACTCTGATAGGAAAGCATATTCTACCGCTCCTACTCCAAGACTCTTGTAAAAAAATCGTATATATCTTTTCTGCGCAAGAGCTAAATACGAAGATTGACGAGATTCTGAAACTTCACATCATCTGTATTGATGATATTGGTACAGAAGAGCTTTCTAAGATTTATGGCAATGTTAGATGCGCATTCTCTGAGCTATGTGACGCAGCAGAGCAAAAGGGAAAACTTCTCATCATTACCACGAACTTAACTGCAAGTGAACTTGAAGCAAAATATGGAGAACGAACTATAGATAGGTTAAAAGCTATCACTAAGTTTGTTCCTTTCACTGGTAAATCATTAAGAAAGTAGATATGGAAATTAAAGAAGATAAAGACTTTTTGTTTGCTACAAAGCAAGCTAGATTAGCAGCATTCCTCGAGAACAATGAGGAAAGAATTATGTATAGAAATGCCATTTACAACGCCATAAAGTGGGGTAAAAGACACTAGTTATAAACTATAAATAAAAGAGCAATGAAGATGTTACAAGACGTTACAGATTGGTTTAAGCCTAACATTCTTGGCAACCAATCAAGTAAGAAAGAAACAATCGCAAGAGATATTTACCGCAAGGTAAAAGAAAAACAACTGAAGGAGTTTCAGGAGCGTATGCCCGAGAATAAACAGGGTGTAGAGTTTGAAGCAAACGGAGTTAAGTATGTGGCAGCTATAAGAAGACTGACACCACAAGAGTGTGCTGAGTTGCAGACAATGCCACACGATTACGAGTTTGTAACAAGCGAAACGCAGCAATATAAGGGCTTGGGCAATGGCTGGAACATCGAAACAATCAAACATATTTTCAGCTTCATTCCGCAAGCTAAACTGAGCAACCTTAAAGTTTTGTCTTTGTTTGACGGAATTTCGGGAGGACAAATTTCATTACGCAGCATTGGTGCTAACATAACGACTTATCTCGCATCGGAGATTGACAAATATGCTATTGCGAACACGATGCACAACTTTCCAGATACTATCCAGTTGGGCAGTGTTACGGATTTGAATATAGATGAGATAGTTGAAAAATACGGAGTACCCGACATTCTGATTGGTGGCTCTCCGTGTCAGTCTTTCTCTTTCAGCGGAAAAATGAAAGGAATGAGTACCAAGAGTGGCGAGGAGATTTATACTCTTGAACGCTATCTTGAATTGAAAGCACAAGGCTTTCAGTTTGAAGGTCAGTCTTACCTCTTTTGGGAGTATATGCGAATACTTACCGAACTGCGCAAGTATAATCCTAATATTTATTTCTTTCTTGAAAATGTCAAGATGCTTGAAAAGTGGGAAAGATGCCTTTCTCATGCTATCGGTGTGCGTGGTGTTCACATCAACTCTGCACTTGTATCAGCACAGAATAGGCAACGCATCTATTGGACTAATATCAAAACAAAGCCTGTTGCGGTAGAAAGTCTGTTTTATGACGAGAACGACCCATTTGCATGGCCATCACTTGAAGTAGATATTCCGCAGCCAAAAGACCGTGGTATCTTCATTAAGGACATTCTTCAAGAAGAAGCTGATGAGAAATATTATCTGAAAGACGAAACGGTAGCACAGCTTATGTCGAAAACCGACAAACGAAAACTCAAAGACTATCTTTTAGAGCCACAGGTGAGCGTTAAAGAGTTGTTGCAACATATTGATACCTCAAACGAGTTTTCTGCGCTTACAGACGAAGGAAAACGTGAATTGGCAGAACTTGGATATGAGTTAGAGAAACAAAGACTTAAAGAATTGTACAATGAGAGCAACAAAAGCGTTTAATATGGGGAGTGGTATTACATCTCCCACTTCTAAATCCGCAGCATTAAACACAAGGTATATAGGTTGGTGGTATGTTCCAGGACATAGGCAGCATACAGGAATTATTGAGATTTATGAGAAGTAATATAATTGCCGTTAGAGGTCGTTCGTTTGGTGATTGGCATAATTCACCACACGAACAGAGAATTGAGCTTAGAGGACAAAAAACATCCTCTTTTACCTCAGTGGCGAAAGATAATTTATTGTTTGAATTGTATGAAAGAATATCAAGTTCACCCACAGGTTAATGGAGGTCTTAGAACCTTCAACCCAGTAGAAACGGCTATTGGGGGAGGTATTGAGGCTTCGTACTGGAAAGGTTATGATACAAGGGGTTATAGACCATATATTTTAGTTATTTATGGAACATAGATTAGTTTTTTATCCGACTTTGTACAAATCGGTTGTTATTCATGTATATGAAAATGGGGGGGGTAAATGTAACACACTAACAGCGTTTTATTCACATGGTGTTGGAGGTTTTGATTTGCGACCATTTGTTTTAGAAATAAGAGAAGTATGACAGCAATACATCAAGTAGAAAATATATCCAAACAGATTAGAGGGGGGGCAAAGTAAAGCGATTTGCATGTGTGCCACACTCTACAAGGGAGGAGGAAATAACAGTGTAACGTATATAGTGGAGTTTTATGAGAAGGAATAGTAGCGTTAATAGGATTTGGGGAAACATTACTTCTCCAAACGACAAGGCAAGAGCAATATTAGCCACCATGCACAAAGGCGTGGCGGCTAATGGTACGCCTATAATTATTGAGGTCATGTATAATCCACGAATCGATGGGGGATCTGCCTTAAAGATGTAGGGGAAGTCTTGGTAAGATAGTGCATTAATTACTCTGTGAACAAACTATATTTCAGATAGTTACAGAGTTTGAAAGTTAAATAAAGTTGTTAAAAAGTGATTAAAGAAAGTAACGTTTGGTCAATCTAAAATGTCTTTGTATCTTTGCACCAGTTAATTAAACAACAAATAAGTTTAACAATTAAATTATAAGAGCAATGAAATGGTTAAAGAAAGGTCAATTACCATCTAAGGTAAAGGAAATCATAGTTTCCAAGGTTGGAAAAGATAAAAACGGAAGAGACAAATCAATCGTAATATATTGTAAAAAGAAAGGAGTTTGTTCTTCTGATCGAAAACTAGTAAGAGGACAGAATATTTTTGTTCGTGGCGATGTAAACGCATCAATAAGAAAAATCTGCACTGACGTAAGTCGTGCTATTGTAGAATGTACCATTTGAATTATTATGATAGACTGGAACGCATTCTACGCCAACGGCGGATATTATGGAGAAAACGACCCTCAATGCTACGATGATGGCTATTATGAAGAGCCTGAAGAAGATACCGAAGAGGAGGAATACGACGAAATTTAGCCTATGGAAACAATGGATAAAGAAGCCTACGAAATCAAAGGTTCCTACTTCCTTTTGATTTTTCAGCAAGGAGTCAGGACACTGACTATCATACCAGTAGCCGATATTTTAGAGATACGTCCTAACAACAAGCAAAGAATAATAAAAATCAGAACCAAGAACAACGACAACATTTGTTACTATGACGTGTCACGTTTTAAAATAGCTCTGCTGAATATATAGACTATAACATGTAACAACAACAGATATGAAGAAAACAATCAAAGAATTTATTAACAGGCTGCGCGATGCGTGGTCTATAATAAGAGGGCACAATTATGTTTTTATTCGCTATGACGAGGACACAAGCGAACAAGAGATGTTCCGCATGATAAGTGCTGTCTTTGGCGCACATTGGCTTAGAAACGACGACAATGTGAATTATTTCTCCCGGGCAAATGTGTTGTTTGACTTACTGGATGACACAAACAGTGTCATGCTGCTCACAAAGGAAGCTGACGGTACGCTGACTTACTGCTACGACTGCAAGTCGGAAGAAGATTTCAATGACCTAATAAGCATGGAGGTAGAGTAATATGGAAAGCGAAATTTGTTACATTGACACATACGGCAAAGCTTACTTCAAGGTTGAGGACGGCGTTGTGTATTCACGCGATAAGAAAACCGATGTGTCACCCGATAAACTCTCCGACTTCCTTGCAATAGCAAAGGAACTTGGATTTAAAACTGGCAAGTTATGAAAGCGGTACTGACATTAGACAATGGAGAGAAAGTTGTCGCAGACATCTTATCCATCTCTCCGATTGGAAAACTCCGCAGACCACGTTTCCACGACGAATACGAACGTTGGTTTGTGGAAGAGTTTAACAAAGCGCAGCCACGAGCTGTTCACAAGGTGGTGAAGGCGCATATACTGAGAAACTAACAATACAACAAATATGACAGAAGAAAGATTTTTCTGCGAACGCCCGAGGTGTAGCGTTCACAACAAAAAGACGAAAGCTCTTGCGGACACTTTGAAGCACTTTAGAAACGCAGAGTTTACCTTTGGTGATAAGTTCACTCCTGAATGGCTTTTTGAAGCACTCAAAAGTGAGGTTGTAGGACTCAACAGTAAGTACAAAGGCAGAGAGATTGAAGTCACAATGATGCGCTTTAGCGGTGCAATCACATACAGCTTCAAGGACGACCCGAACAGCGATGCAAGTTTGGGCAGCATGAGCCTTCATCCGATAGTAACAACTATCCATAACATAAAAAAGTTTAAAGTTGAAATACATGGAAATAGCATTCGTATTCATTAACGCAGCTCTTACTTGGGCTGCATGGTTTTTCATCGGTAGAAGTTCGATATACTACAAGTTGATAAAAGAATACCGAGAGGCGTTGGAACTTATAGGCAAACAGCAAGCATTAATAGAAGCTTACAGATTTAAAGACAAAATAAAAGAAACGGAGAAAGAAAATGGAGAACAAGATTAACATTGCGGAAATACTCCGCGATATGCCAAAAGACACAAAGCTATATTCGCCGTTGTTCGGCAAATGCGAGCTTGAAGAATCTATTAACGACAAAGAATATCCAATCTCTGTTCGTATTGGAAGTGATTTGTTGCTTCGAACTTTCACAAAAGACGGTTGTTATTTTTCTGAAATAGAGGGTAGTGAATGCGTCCTCTTTCCTTCTTCAAAGATGCGTTGCTGGAGCAAGTTCTTCAAGCGTGGCGACGTGGTGTACAACCCTAACAGCAAAATGCTGGCTATCTTCGGCGGCTGGGCAAGCGATTATTACACCGAGTTCAATACCACAATCAACTACTACAAAGACCACACCTTTGGCGAAGAGGAAGTGTGCGACACAGGATGTTTCGTAAAAGCAAATGATGAACAAAAAACATTGTTTATCGCAGCGGCAGAAAAGCACTATGGCGGCAAGTATAACCCCGAAACGCTGCAAGTAGAGCCTGTTAAGGTTGCTGAACCTAAGTGTCCATTTAAGCCGTTCGACAAGGTCTTAGTGAGAGATGATGGATACGGTGTATGGAGGGGCGCTCATTTTTCGCATTATGATAGTAAACGTGAGTTTCCTTACGTTACCACCGCGTGCGGCTATAAGCAGTGTGTTTCCTACGAGGGCAACGAGTACCTTTTAGGCACGAATAAATCACCCAAATAACGCTAACATGGCAAAGGACTTCTCGCTTGCAGATGTCAAGTTCCGCGAGACAGGACATATCGCTTTTGCGGATGAGTATATCACATCGTATGTGTCAACGGACATCGTGCCAAAGATATACATGAGCGTGAATACTCCTCGTGACGCAACAGGGCTTGTTTCGGACAAGCCTAAGCGTTACTACCGCACACGATACAGCGCATGGGTAACGGAAAAGACGTTTGCCAAGCAATATCAGAAAATAAGAGAAAAATTCTAAGTATGATAAATCTTTCTTTAGATAGACACGACTTCCTCTATGCGGTTGAGGGCTTCGCAAGAGGCTCGCACCTCCGTCAACACGTCTGGAAAGAGATTGTGTACAAAAGCATACCGCAGATGTCAGACGACGATATGGACTACTTCTGGTTTTATATGCGACGCGACATCTTCAAGCAATACTTCTACGAGCTGAACGGCAAGAAGAACACGCATTTCGGTTATGAGGACTTTATGCACGCACTCGCAGCTCTGCACAGAGGAAACCGCTATAAAATCACGTTTCGTAGCGAAGCGGACAACGCATTGCACAACGCTCTCTGCTACCGCTTCGATGGCGAATACTATCCGCTTTACTTCTACATTGACGGCAAGACGAAGAAAAGCAGTGAACTGCAATCGTTTAATACGGTTGTTCCTAACGAGTGGATAAAGGCAGTTGTGAAGCAAAAAACGCCCGAAAACAGGTACGTTGAACTCGGCAGAGAAGAATGGTGGAACGACTTGAAAATTTACGATAACTTTAAAACGAAACTATTATGATTGACGAAAAGAAAATACAAGAAGCAGCAGCCGGCATGTTTAATGCAGGAAGCTTGATGAATGCTGCCGAACAAATAGCCTTTGAGAGAGGCGTTTATTGGTTCAAGAAATCTCTTTGGCATCCTGCTAAAGAAAAGCCTATTTTACAAAAAGGAAGCCATGCCTTAGTAGAACTATATGACGGAAGAATAACATTATGGAAAACATGGAGAGTTTATGAAGCTATCTGTAATAGGAAGGGATATGTTGTAAAATGGTGCTACATAGAGGACTTGCTGCCGAAAGGAAGTGAGAAATGAAATTCGTAAGCCAGTTTTATTATTTGCCATCAGTATGCAATGTTATTCCAGACGCAGTAGCCTCTCCAAAAGATTTCGGACAAGCACTTCAAAACTCAAATAAAAGAAGAAAGAAATGAGCTACAAATCAAGAATGAAATGTGACGTACGTCACATTATAAGCTGCGGTCTTTGCCCTCAGGTGTTTAATTGCCCTTTATGGTTAGGCAGGATTTAGAAGGAGTAAACAAAGGCAAAGCATGTCTGTTTGGCGATGGAATACTTCTCGCCAAATCCGCTTACAAACTCGGTGAAACTATAGCCATCGCTCAAAAATACGAAGATTTGAGAAAGGACGATGAATTTTATCGTCTTTGTGGTAAAAACGGAATGCCTTTGGAGTGCATCAAATACGAGAAAGGATGCAGCAATAAGATGTTTGTTAAGGCAGACCTTATGCCGCACCGCATCCATATCACTAACATCCGTGTCGAACGTCTACAAGACATAAGCGATGAAGATTGCATAGCGGAAGGTATCTATCCTAAAGCAAATGGGAGGTGGTATTGTTATGATGTCGTAGGACGGATAGGGGTAAGCTACGACCCTTACCCTGACCCACGTGAAGCCTACGCTGCTTTGATAGACAATATCAGCGGCAAGGACACATGGGGGAGCAATCCTTGGGTTTTCGTTTACGATTTTGAACTTGTAAAATAGCAAGCTATGGATATGGAAAGAGTAAAGCAGCTCCGCAACGAATACACAGAGCAGCATATTATTTTAAAGGAGCAGTTCGAGAAATTTCAAGAACTTTTAAAGGAGCATCCAGAACAGCAGACGGAAGAATCAAAAAGATGCCGTGAAGCTTTAGAGTTTTACGAAACCCAAAAGGACGATATGACACGTCAACAGCGTAGAGCATACGAGAGAAGACTTGCAAAGGAGAACAAAAGAAAATATTAACAATATAACAAACATAACTATGAACAAAGAAATGAAACAGTACACTGGAACAAAGACAGTGAAGGCTATGCCTATGACAATGGGCGAAGCCTACGAGCGCAAGCTCTTGAAAGAGGGTGTAAGACCCTCTGAGTGTGAAACAGACAAGGCTGGCTACCTCGTTGAGTATGAAGGCGGTTACCAGTCTTGGAGTCCGAAGAGCATATTTGATGAAGCATACAAGTGCGCTGACACTTTCCTTGACCGTTTAAAAGTTGAGTATGAAGAACTCATGAAGCGGTATGAGAAATGCGCTGCATTCGTAGATTCTGAAAAATTCCGTAAGGTGGTTAAAGAAGACTGTCCTGCTTTTCTGCTTTCATTGCAGCGTAAATTTATGGGATATTATTTGGTAATCCTTGAACAGCGTATGGCTATTGCCAAGGGAGAAATAAGCATCACTACATTAACGGGAATGTCTTTCGGTTCAGCTATTCAGGCATTAAAATTCGGTCTTGCCATCCGCAGAACTGGTTGGAACGGCAAGGGACTGTTTGTCGTGAAGCAAGTTCCTAATCGTATCACTGGTGACATCATTCCTAATATGCAGTCACTTCCCCAGTCTGCCAAGGACATCATTATGGCACGTGCTGAGCCACACATCAGCTATACCAACCAGATGCTTATTGTACATCCAGACGGACGTGCCGACTCTTGGGTTCCGTCTTCGAGTGATGTGTTTGCAGAGGACTGGGAGTTGGTAACTGAGTAGGTGACACTATAAATAAACTAAAATGAAAACATATAAATGGAAAATCACCGCTTTTGTGGTGTGGGTTGTCATAACGCTCATTGTTGTCAGCGTTGCGCTGAGAGGCGTAAGCAAGGCAGATACAGCAACAAATCTGATTAGCGTAGCAATCCTTTTATTTTGGACGCTTTTGTCCTTTGCAACGAATTGTTTCACTTTTAAAAATAATAAAAACAATGAGTAAAATTAAATCAATGTGTATGTTTGTGCTGCCTATGACAGCATTGTGCTTAACCTCTTGTAGCGAGCGTATCGACGCTGGTTCTGAAGGCATTCTCGTCAACCTTTACGGTTCAGACAAGGGCGTTGATGACGTAAGTCTCGTTACCGGTCGTGTGTGGTACAATCCATTTACAGAAGAGGTCTATGAGTACCCGACATTCGTACAGACAATCGACTATCCTGCTTTTACCATCAACGCCAAGGATGGTTCTGAGTTTACCGTTGATCCGACGGTATCTCTCAAGATGATCGACGGCAATGCACCTAAAGTGTTCAAGAAGTACCGCAAGGAACTGAACGACATCATAAATGGTACATTATTCAACTATGTCAAAGATGCGTTCCGTATTCAGCTCAACAAGTACACTACCGATCAGATTGTCAGCAACCGTGATATGGTAGAGCGTGCTATTGAATCACAGCTTAGTAAGGCACTTGCCAAAGAGCACTTCCAGCTTGAACAGCTTACGTCTGGTCTCAAATATCCAAACTCCATCGTTGAAGCCGTCAACCAGAAGAACAAAGCTATTCAGGAGGCACAGCGAGCACTCAACGAAGTGGCTGTAAAGAAGGCTGAAGCAGAAAAGATGCTTGTACAGGCACGTGCCGAACGAGAGGCTAATGAACTTAAATCCGCAACACTTACTCCAGCAATTCTCAAAAAGATGTGGATTGAGAAGTGGGATGGTAAGCTTCCCGTTTATGGAAACGTGCCGCAGATTATGATGACCAAGTAATTAATAAGTCCTCTCCCCAGTGACAGTGGGGAGAGTAAAAAAGAAGAGAAATATGTTAAAGAGGAGTGAATTTAAAAGAGGAGAATTTCTTGTAACAAGTAATGGAAGTATATTTATCCATGATGGCTATAAAAATGGTGACGGATATGGATGCTTGATTGGTCTGGATTCCAATGGCGAATTGCGAAAGCAAAGTGATTGGGGAAACTTTATGCGCTACCCAATAGACCATATAGCATCAGATAAAGAAATAGACCGCCTTATGCGAAAAATAATGTACGCAGAGCGTATTACAAATTACTAACTATCATCATCTAATTTGGACAAAAGATGAGAGTTGTAATATAGATTACAAAACAGAAAAAGATACCTATAAATATGTAAGCAGATAATATGGACGAACAAATTCCATCGCATCTTATTCCTGTCCTCGAAGAATATGAGCGTCAAAACATCTCTAAAATAGAGGAAGCATTCTCCATCAATAAAGATTGCATGTCCCGTGCTGAACGCCGGGCATTGAAGAGGAAACTAAGTAAGTCAAATTTAAAGTCTTCAGTTAGTAAGTTCAACAAAATAAATAAAGCAAAAGCTATTGATTTAATGAAAGAGGTTAAGGATAGTCTCTTTCTTGTAAAGGGCATGTGTATTGGCACGGACGAGCACTTTATGGCATATATGGATTTGAATATACAAAGATGCGAGCAAGCTATAAAAGAATTGGAGGGTTAATATGACAAAATTTAAAGTTATTAGATATTGGGACACGTATCCCGATGGAGTTGTTGCAATTTGTGATACAGAGGAAGAGGCTGAAAATATATGTAGTAAATATCGTAGAAGCCGCAAGCCTATGTACGATTATTTAATCAGAAAGGAAGGTGAATAATGACCAGAGAAGAGTTGAGAAATAATTATGGAGATGAAATATGCGAGTTATGCTGCCGATGGTATTTTACCAACAGAGCATTTCCTAAGACACTTTGTGGAGGTCATTGTTGTGAGGATGCAGAAGATAGTTTTGCAGATGAACATAATATAGAACTAAAGGATTAATATAACATTAGAAAATGAAAACAATTATAGCAAAAATGACCTGCGTCTTTTTAACGGCGCCGTTAATTCCAATAATGCTGATAGGTATTATCCCCTACGCTTTATTCAAAGGGATTACAAGCGAACGTGTCTGGGATGAATATTTTGATATTTGGAACTCGTTCACCAATTTCCTAATACATCCATACTATAAATACATGGAAAGAAAGAACCATTACGAAGAGTTAAAGCGTCAAAGAGATTACTACGAGGAAAAAAGTAGCAGACTTAATGGCGTACTCGAAGAATTAGAAAAAGAGAAATAAGTATGACAGAAAAAGATTTTGAAAAACAGATGCGTGCTCTCAATAAAAAAGAAATAGAGATTGCACGTCAGAAGTATGAACTAAAAAAGCAATACCTTGAAAAGTATCCGATACAAATTAACGACAAGGTAGATTGTAACGAAAAAGCCTGTTGGGTTAGCAATATTCGTTTTACTACTTTATAGTAAGGTATTTCTTGGTTAGCTACCCCAAGAAGAATGGCGAACGCTCCAATCGTGAGCAGTGCGCTTGGGGAGTAACAAAAGTATAATAATACAATTAAAGCAGATAGTTATGACAAGAGAAGAAGCAAAAATATTGCTGCCTATAATACAGGCATTTGCAGAAGGTAAAACAATACAAATACGAAAACATGGAGAAGAGAGCTACTACGATTCAACAAATAGTAAGCTAAATTTTGATTTAGGTTATTACAGCTACCGCGTCAAGCCTGAACCCAAATGCCGCCCATTTAAAAACGCGGATGAGTGCTGGCAGGAGATGCTGAAGCATCAGCCGTTTGGTTGGGTAAAAAGAAAAGGTAATAAGCCGTCCTATGAACTTTTGGCTTGTATCTCTGAAAACAATGAAAACAATGAAGCTCCCGTATGTTTTGCAAGTTATGGCTCAGTAGATAGAGGTGTGGTAATTCGTTCAAGTAGTCGGTTTGACAAAATGTTCAATGTGTTCACGTTTGCCGACGGTGCGCCGTTCGGAGCAAAGGAGGAATAGCAATCTATGTATGAAAAAATCGGAAAATTCGCCGCAACCATGACTTTATCATTATGGACGGTGGTATTACTACGTTTGATAGGATTCGAATTTTCAAAAATGACATTTTGGGTATTTCTCGCAATCTCATCAATCGGCATTAACTGGATAGTCGATAGGTTAAACAGTATAAACAAGAAATAGATATGAGAGAAATTAAGTTCAAAGGCAAGCGTCTCGACAATGGCGAGTGGATGTATGGCGACTTACTCCACCTCGTAGACGGCGTGTATATAAGCAACGATAACGGAAACAACATGGCGCAGGTATATTCCGATACGGTCGGGCAGTACACAGGACTGAAAGACAAGGAAGGCAAGGAGATATATGAAGGCGATGTCGTAGAAGTTGCTTTATTTTTATACGTTATGGTGTGGTCCGAAGTATTTAGTGCTTTTCGATTGAGAAAAGATGTAACAGAGTATGGTATAACTCCTTGTTTAGAGGTAGAGTTATGCCCTTATGCTGTTGTTAAGGGCAATATCCACGACAAGCGGAAAGGAGGCTAATATGCAAGACGTAAAGATAACATTTAGAGTTCGGGTGTCCGACGATGAGAGCCGTGTCATAATTGCAAACCCGACAACGACAGACTCTATAAGTCTTAGCGTTTTCATGGGTATCATCAGAAGTCTTGCGGACTTTCAGGAAGAATGGAATGAGGAACATGACATAGAATTCAAAGAGCTATGACACAAGAAGAAGAGAATCAGCACATAAAGAAACTGAAAGACGCAGGATTTGACTGCAGTAGCAGCAGGTCTATGCTCGAAACTATACAGCTTTTGAAACTCTTAAAGGGAGAAACGCGGAAAATTTAATAAAAACAAGCAACAATGAAACAGGCAGATTATATCAGACTGACGGCGCAGATTGCCGTGATGAAAGAAATTGCCGTTGATTATAGCGGCAAGACGATAGACAACATCATACAGCAGCTCGAAGCTATTAAGAAGGAGGTGGAGAATGAAAATTAGAAAAATAAAGAAGCGTTACAAAACCATGTTTCGGACGCAGTATTGCTGCACTAAAGTAAAGTTTAAAAAGATAAGTACATCAATCGAAACAGAACCGCGTCAACACCCCAGAATGTGTGGCGTATTTGTTGCATACGAGGTACGCAGGTGGTATCGTAAAAAGGAATTGAAAACTCGATACGTGCACATAAGAATTGGCGCAGCAAAAAAGTAAAACATCACATAAAATCAAATAACAATGAAAATACTCAAAGAAATCAAAGTTCCTACAGGTGAAATCTACACCGCAAAAGGAGACAAAGGCGTGTTGGAGTTTCTGACAGTAGCCGACTACGGAAAAGATGCAAATATCAAAGCCGACTTCCTCGGCATAACAAGAGAGCTGAATGGTGTGCCGAACGGAAAGCCGATGCCCCTAACCGAAAAATGGGTGATAACAATCTCTACCCAGTACGGCTGCTCAATGAACTGCAAGTTCTGCGACGTGCCGAAAGTCGGACCGGGACGCAACGTAACACTGAACGACCTGCGCCACGAGATAACAACGGCATTAGGTATGCACCTGGAGGTTAATCACACCAAACGTCTTAATGTACACTATGCACGCATGGGCGAGCCGACATGGAACGAGGCTGTAATCGAGCACGCGCGCTTCTTCTTGCGCGTAGATATTGTTCCCTACATCGGAAATTCACTTGTACATCCTGTAGTAAGCACAATGCTCCCGAAGCATAATTGTAACTTGTATGATTTTATCCACAAATGGGTTAGAGTTAAGAATACCGACTACAACGGAAACGCAGGCTTGCAGTTCTCTATAAACTCTACCGACGACGCACAGCGAGAACACCTGTTCTCGGGAAACGCCTTGCCATTGAGAGATATTGCAGAACTTGCCGACACACTTGAAACTCCGCGCGGTCGCAAGTACACCCTTAACTTCGCACTTGCTGACGACTCAATCATTGACGGCAAGGTGCTTGCTTCGATGTTTGACCCACGCAAGTTTATGTGTAAGATTACACCGCTCCACCGAACAAACAGCTGCGAAGCCAACCATATTCAGACAAGTGGAGGTTACGACTCGTTTGTGCCATATAAGAAAGTGGAAGAGGATTTGAAGGCAAACGGATTCGATGTAATCGTGTTCGTTCCGTCGTATGACGAGGACAACGGACTGATTACTTGTGGCAATGCAATCCTGTCCGGCAAGAAGCCGACATCAAGCTACAAAGAAGTGGTATTTTAATCTGATAAACAAAATGAGCAAAAAGAAAATATACATATCATCACCGATTACCGGCTATAACCTCAACGAGCGACACAAGTTCTTCGCTCAGATTGAGAAAGAACTGACAATTCTCGGCTACAAGCCAATCAATCCTATGAGCAAGCCTTTGTCCGACTCTGCGCCGTACACGGAACACATGAAAGAGGACATACGGCTGCTCCTTGGCTGCGACGGCATCGTTGTACCGAACCGATGGCATTGCTCGAAAGGTTGCGAAATAGAACGTCGCGTTGCTGACATCTGCGGAATACCCGTTGTCGGTGTAATAGGCGAGGCTGGTGATTTGCAAATATTAAACGCAATATAATTATGAGCACAGCACAATTAATAAACAAAACACCAAGAAGGGCGTATATTATTGCGCCAAGTGTAAAGCAGAAAGAGGAAATACTAAAGAGCATTGACCGCTATTGTTCGCTGTATTACATCACAATGGGTTCTGCATACAACATTGCCCAAACAGTGATGATAGACGCTTACAACGCGATTAAAGAGGACAAAAAACTATATCGTCAGCAGACAAAGCAAAGCATCAACAAGGCTCTTGCTGCATACAACACATGGGATACGAAGATGCGCTTTGTCCTCGCCGACCGCTATCAGCTTTGGCTTGACCTATCCGATGCGTCGGAAGCGGAACTGAAACCGCTCGTCACAACGCTCTATTACTGCATCGACAACTACTTCCTAAAGAACAAGGTGCCGAAAAGCAAGATAATCGCCCGTATGGAGACGGCAATGGTGCTGATAGATATTGCGGTAAACCTATTTAAGAACTTGTTTGATAACATCCAAAAGAAAATCGGCAAGGACTTGCGACCGATGTTCAGTGATGGCAACGCACTGGAGTTGCAACAAAATTGGAACAATGCCATGCAATCCGTCATAAACTCGGTACCAGGAATGCCCGACATTAACATCAACGATGATGCGGACAGCGTTCAGGCAGCAAAGAATATCGTAACGAAACTCTCAAACGAGAATATCTACAACCGCGCAGGAGAGTATGCGTTACAGTTAAACCCCGAATACAAACCAGAGGGTTACGGAGAATAGGCTAATATCAACCGCGCACGGGCTATAGAGCCGGCGCAAAAATACCAAAGTGGTTTGATATGATAGAATCAGGCGAGAAAACCGAGGAGTATAGGGAGATAAAGCCTTGGGCGGCTTAATGAACCCAAATATTAAACAATGAGTAGAGGAGAACAAGATTTCGCTAAATCGTTGAGTATCAATAAGTTAAACAAAGTTAGCAAAAAGTATTTTAAGCCTTAAACGTTTGGTCAAAAGTAAAAAAATGACTACCTTTACACCATCAAAAATAAATAATAACAATTTAAAAGATAAGAGCAATGAAACAGATTACAATGAATTTGGAAAATTTAGCAGAAGCAATGATTGTCTCTTACGAATTTAATTCGCAAGAAGAACATAGAGGCGCATTAGCTATGTTGAGAATGATTATCAACAATGACGAGATATACAAAAAGGTTGGCGAAATGGCTGAAAAAATATATGCCGAGAAGAAAAACAATAAAAAGTAACTTTACACTATCAAAAATAAATAATAACAATTTAAAGATAAGAGCAATGAAAGAGTTATTAGAAAACATAGGTAACTTTAATGGATGGAAAGGAAACATCTGTCTTTACTTCCCCAAAAAGAAGGTTAGAGAATTAAAGCGTTATGGAATAACAGAAGATATGGATATAAAACAAGCATATCTTAAAGTGAGTAATATTAAAAACATATAACTATTATAGAGCAATGAAACTGATTACGAAAGAAATTAAGAAGAGACTGGAAAAATATCCTCTCTACTCACAGGATGGTAAAAAGGAAGAAGCCATCTGTCAAGCAAAGTTCTTCCTTTGTGTTGGTGCATGGTCTTGGTTCATATTGGAAGCAGACCTAGAGAATAATATCGCCTACGGAATCACTATCAATGGAAGTGGTGAAGGCGAGTACGGCTACACAAGCTTAACCGAGTTGCAGGGGCTAACAACTAAGTTAGGCTTAACCGTAGAGCGAGATACCTCATTCTCCCCTACTCCACTAAAGGATATTAATAACGAATATCTAAAGAAGTTTCTTAAGAAAATGTACGCTTGAAAATAATTTCTCACTTTTTCGAGAAGTTATTTGTTGATTAAATAATTTTATCTATCTTTGCAAAAAGTTACAAAAGGAATGAAGATTTATACATCATACTTCTCAAATGGAGCTAAGTTGGCAAAAGCAGACGTTATGATGGTCGGCATAGCCCTCTACCCTCCGAAATGGTTTACAGGATTGTCAAACAAGTACGTGTCGCCATCATGGGACATTCTTCATAACTCCAAATCGGAAGAAGATTATGTACAACGTTTCAATTCTGAAATATTGGCTCATCGGGACCCAAAAGCATTTCTCTCCGCAATAGAGAAGATGGCAAACGGAAAAGATGTAGCTCTATGTTGCTTCGAAAAGCCAGATGAGTTTTGCCATCGCCACCTAGTGGCAAAATGGCTGAATGAAAAGCTGGGATTACAGGTCGAGGAATTTGGTATTTCCAAAAATCCTGTTTACTTGGAGCAAAGCTTATTTTAAGCATTTCTACCATCAAAATATACCAACTAGGGTTGACGGCTCGGAAAGACGAGCATTTTTGCGTGTAGAGGATATTGTTATTATAAGCGGAGATAGCTCAGTTAGCAGAGCGCAGTGATACCATCATTGAGGTCGTTGGTGCGATTCCATCTCTCCGCTCATGTTTTTTTGCGGATATAGCTCAGTTGGTCAGAGCGTCACATTCCCAATGTAAAGGTCGAAGGTTCGAGTCCGTCTATCCGCTCTATTTTGTAGAATTAAAATAAAAGAGCATGAAAAGTTGCAGAGACATACAAGAAAGAACATTCGGTATTGAAATAGAAATGTGCAATCTTGAAAGGTCTAAGGTATCTCTACCCGAAGGCTATTCATGGAGTAAAGATGAGCAAATTTACAATACAGACGGTTCTACAAATAAGTCATTTGGAGGAGAGGTAAACACCCCACCTATACATCTTTGCTGTCTGAAGGAATTGCACGACCTCCGTTCCGTATATGAATCAATGGTTGCCGCAGGCGGTAAAATTAAGTGGAGTATTGATACCCATGTACACATCTATGCAGGAGATCTATCCGTAAATCAGATAAAGAAAGTATTTTTGTTCTTCTATGTCTGCTATCCATACTTCAAGAAATATGCTCATATCTCAGATTGGGATGAGCTGGTATTCAATGCGCAGCCAGTTCCTACTGAGAAGTACTTCGAAGGTGTAAAAAATGCGCAGACGTTTGATGAATTACAAAATCTCTTCACTAATCAGTCCAAGAAGGGCTTTATCCGTCATGCGGTAAATATCTCGGCATACTTCAAGACAAAAACGATAGAGTTCAGAACGTTTCATGCAACTGATGATTTCTATAGAGCTATGGAGTGTGTGTATTCAGCATACCGCATATTCTATTACGCTATAAGCAACGAATTGGAAGACTACCAAACAATTACATCATACCAGCAGTTTTGTGAGGTTACAGGACTTAAATATGACGCTCCAGACGAGTTATGCCCTCTTCTATATCAAGGAAATCCATATAATGCCATCGAAACGTTTATGACAGCACCATTAGCTTACAATTCTGAAATGGTTTCAGCTCTGTATGATGCTGTTAAAGCTAACGGACACAAGGAAATCTGCATAGTTAATGGTTTCATGTATTACTATGAGTTGTTCTTCCTTGATAAGATGGAGGTGTCTATATATTGCCAAGATGCCTACTGCTACCTCCTCTATATGTTGGCAAATGGTAAGACGTCACTCACATATAAGGATAAGCTAGCATGGCTGGAGGACTATAACAATCCGACACCATCAAGGCAGCTAGCTTTGGCTCTTTATGCCGTGAAACTGCAAAAGTATTTCATGAGCGAATCGGCAAGAAATAGTGCTGTCTTCGAAGCATTGAAAATTAAGGCAAGGGAGTCTATAGAGAAGACAGAAGAAGCAAATGAGCGATTGATGAGATTGCTCACTACATGTGACTTCCATGTCGGAACACTGGAAGAAGCTATCAAGAACAAGAAGGTTATCTTCTTCAATTTCGGAAGAATGGAGAAGAAGCAGAAAAGAGCATTTAAACTCATTTCAGAGAATAGTGATTTGAATCTAGACTTTACTGTCGAAAGTAACGACTATTATAACCTAGTGGAAAGTATTCCGAGTGATAGCTATTTCTATTATTTCAGCAATAGCCCTTATCTGAGAAATCTGCATAAGATAGCTATGTGGAATAATTCAAGTGGGGAAAGACGGTCAGCAGGAAGGTTCCTCTATTGCAACAAACCAACTGCACAAAATAATGCAAGCACATCGTATTCTTCATACAGAATCGAATGCAACGAGATTGTACCTCCCGATGATTTGGAGATTACAGACGCAAATAAGTTAAAGATTGAACGAGTAAACCCTTCGTTATTACATTGTTTACAGAAGAAGTACATCAAGAAGGTGGACCAATGTAGTATCTGCACCTATGCTTTTGTGGTGAAATACGACAAATATACTCTAGGTGGATTTGGCTTTACGTTACCTCAGCACAAGGGTTATGATTTATTTCAGTTGACTGACTTCTGTACAAATAATGCTATTCCTAGATTGAGCAAACTCATCCTTTACAGCATTCAATCTGTTGGAGTCCAAAGATATTTGAGCAGAAGAATGCACAAGCTTTGCGAGAAAGTAATCTCATGCGCTTATACCCATAAGCCTGTGAGTATGAAATATCGAGGTGTGTACAAGAAGGTGAAGGAGCACTGCACATCATCTTATCTTGCTTACGAAGGAACACTTGGGATATACCCTACGAATAAGGAAATCATTGAAAAATATCAAAAATCGTTGAAGAATGGAAAATGAAGATAGATGGAAATACGCAAAAGTTGATATAAACCTCATAGATGAGCTAGAAATCAACGCAAATGAAATGTCTGGGGAAGACTTCGCTCAACTGACAGACAATATCGCTAAATCAGGATTGAGTAGTGTACCTACCTGCATCAAGAAGGAAAATGGCAGATACATTATGATCAGCGGCAATCATCGTTTGAGAGCCTGCAAGAAACTGCACTATAAAATGCTTGGCATCTTGTATGTAGAAGAGAGCGAGATTACAAATGATGAAGCTATTGCTATTGAATTGTCTCATAACTCCCTTCATGGTGAAGCCAATGTTAGCATCTTGAAGAAGTTGTTTGCGTCAATTCAATCTATCGACTTCAAAAAGTTTGCCCATGTGAATATTGACGAGATTAAGCCAATAAGCGCAGAAGGTATAGATGTATATGCCGTGCAGGAGAACTTTGTGTTCACCATCATCCTCTACCCTAGCTCATTTGCTAGTCTGGACACATTATATGGAGACATTCGTGAGCAAGCACGCAAAAGCGATGCTCTCGTTCTAGCTTCCGAGGAGGATAACGAGAAAACCCTGCTTAAGATCCAGCAGGATATTGGTAAGGAGTTTGGTATAAAATCTCCTAGCATCACATTTGCCAAGTTGCTAGAGTTAGCTAGTGAACGTTTAACCGAAATAAAGGAAGGAGAAAAAGAAAATGATTTGGGTAATAATGACAGCGAGCGATAAGGACTCGTATGTAACGCAACGCAATCAAAACTTCATTAAAGAAGCACTAGGGACAGATAATGTTACATTTGTCAATGTGCAGCAAGATGAAGATTCACTTAACGACTTAAAGATAAGTGAGAAAGACATCGTAATAGCGCAGACGAGAAATGGAATTGTCCTTGATAAGATAGGAGAGCTTAAAGCAAAGAATACGTCAGAAAGTTCTAGAACGATTGTCTTGACAAAAAACAAAGAAGTTCTCAAAGAAGAACTTTACAGACATGGTATCTCGTTCCCGAAATCATATAGCAAGAATGATTTAAGGGATGATTATATGTATTTTGTCAAACCATTAATGGGTGAAGACTCTAATATGGTTGACAACCTTTCGGTTTGCAAAAATGCTGAAGAGGTGAGAAAGAAAGTTGAAGAGATAGAAAGTATGGGTGATGTTGCTATCATCGAAGACTTTATTGCAGGAACTGAATGTACTGCGGCTTGCATTGTCAATCAGAAAACAGGAGACGTTGACGTATATCCTATTTTTGTAGAATTGACAACGCCATATAATATACTCACTCATGAAGCAAAGATGCAGGAAGAGGAGGTATGCAGGGTCTGTAATCTAGAAGCAGTAAAAGAAACTGCACGGAAAGTGTGCAAGGTTTTGGGGATTCAACATTATCTCAGAATAGATTTTAGGATTTATTCAACAGGCGTTCCGTTCGTTATAGATTGCAACCTATTTCCAGGTTTAGGTCCAACAGACCATTTTGCCAAATGTCTGTTGCTAACAGAAAATATGTCTTACATAGACGCTTTGAAAGCAGTCATTGCATCTGCAAGTTAGAAAGGCTGATTATGACAAAGGTGAGAAGAACGGAATGGAAAAAGATTGCTGCTGCTTACGAAAAGAAGGGTGGCAACATGGCTGCTACGGCAGTAGCTTTGGGCATTACACGTCAAGCCTTATACAACTGGAGAAAAGAGGATGAGAAATTAGCCAAGATGTTGGATGATATAGATGAAGGCATTCTTGACTTTACGGAAAGCAAGTTGATAGAAAAGGTGAACGAAGGCAATCTAACTGCAATCATCTTCCTTCTGAAAACGAAGGGCAAGAAGCGTGGTTATGTCGAGCAAGTAGATAACAGATTAGTAGAAAATCCGTTCGAGGAGTTAATGAAGGAGCTTCCCGATGATGATTAGAAAGGAGGAAAAATGGGGATATAAGCAATGATACGAGAGTAATGAGAACTGGAAGTTTCTTATGCAAGACGTATTATAAATAAAAGATAGGAATATTTCACAATAAATAGGAATGAGGAAGAAAGGATATTACGAATACGACCCTGTTATCTATCCAAGAATGTTATGTGTCGCTATTGGCATGAGTCAAGAAGACGCTAATAAGTGTTTCGAAGGTAGAAATGGCGAGGTTTTGAGTGTTGATTCTCTGATTCTGACGCAATAACCTACGATAGCGTTAGAGAAAAGGCGAATAAGAAATTTTGTTCGTTTATTAATTTTGCAAGCAAGGATTCTATGAGGATGGGGGTTTGTTGCCATGAAGCTTCTCACGCCTGCGATGCCATCGAAGATGCTATTGGTATGGAGCATGGCGGCGAGCCTTCTGCCTACCTGATAGGCTGGATTGCGTCTTGCATCAACAAGGCTCGTTTGGGTATTGGTGATTTCGTTGAAATTAAGGATAGAGAAAAATAATATTATAAAGAAGATGTCTGAACAGAAAGCTAAAAAAAAAATGATTGCATGGCGCAATGATTGGTGTCTCTTCGCCAAAGAAGTCTTGAAGGTTCGCCTTGACGAAGAGCAAAAGGCTATATTGCGTTCTGTTCAAAAGAACAAAATGACAACGGTAGCCAGTGGAACTGCAAGGGGTAAGGACTTCATCGCTGCCGTAGCCGCTTTATGTTTTCTATACCTCACTCCTCGCTTCGGCAAGGATGGTAGTTTGGAAAAGAACACCAAGATTGCCCTTACAGCACCGACAGGAAGACAGGTAACAAACATCATGATACCAGAAGTGGCACGTCTATACAAAAAGGCAGGCTTTCTGCCTGGTCGTTTACTGTCGGATGGTATCAGAACAGATTACGAGGAATGGTATCTGACAGGTTTCAAGTCTTCTGCCGACAACACAGAGGCTTGGTCGGGATTCCATGCTGTAAACACCATGTTCATCGTAACAGAAGCATCCGGTATCTCGGACACCATCTATAATGCAATCGAGGGTAACCTGCAAGGAAACTCTCGATTGCTATTGGTGTTCAACCCAAACGTTACTACAGGGTATGCAGCCAACTCCATGAAGTCTCCCCGATTCAAGAAGTTTAGATTATCATCCCTCAACGCAGAGAACGTAGTAAGCAAGAAAAACATTATCCCTGGTCAAGTTGACTATGAATGGGTAGCCGATAAGGTCTCAGCATGGGCACAGAAGATCAGAAAGTCTGAGTTTGATGAAGGTCGTGGCGATTTTATCTGGGAAGGTGGATATTATACACCCAATGACCTCTTCCGTGTTAAGGTTCTCGGTATGTTCCCTAAGGTCTCAGAAGACACCCTCATACCATACGAATGGTGCGAGATTGCACATAGAAGATGGAAAGAACTTAAAGATAGTGGATTTATTACTAATAAGCCAGTACGCTTAGGTGTTGATGTCGCAGGTATGGGGCGTGATAAGTCTTGCTATATTCCACGACAAGGAAACTATGTTCCAGAAATCAAGTGCCACAATTCGGGCGGTCATGCGGACCACATGGCGGTCGCAGGTCAAGTCGCTCACTACCTAAGTTTGAGTCCCAAGAATAAAGCATTCATTGATACCATTGGAGAAGGTGCTGGAGTTTATTCAAGGCTAATAGAGCAAAAGTATCTAACTGCATTCTCTTGTAAGTTCTCGGAAGGCGTAAAGAATAAACATGATGTGACCGGCTGTTACTCTTTTGCAAATATGAGAGCTTATCTTTTTTGGTGTATACGTGATTGGCTCAATCCAAAGAATGGATTCTTTGCGGCACTCCCACCCGATGATGAGATAGATCAAGAGTTATGTGAAGTACATTGGTTATTCCAATCCGATGGTTCAATCATCATGGAACCAAAAGACGAAATCAAGAAGCGACTAAAACGTTCTCCCGATAAGATGGATGCTCTTGCCAACACCTTCTATCCATACGACTACGATAGAGATAATGATTTGCATTTATTGAATAGTATAGTATAAATTTGCAAGATACAGAAAAGTTTTGTAACTTTGTGGATTGAAACGTTCTTTTAACGTTTCATTGCTCTTAGTGCACTCCGACCGTGAGGTTAGAGTGCATTTTTTGTTTTATAAAGTATTCAAAAGTTAGCAACCGTAAAACACCTAAGTATTTGAGTGCCAATAAGTTAAACAAAGTTAGCAAAAAGCGTTTTAAGCCTTAAACGTTTGGTCAAAAGTAAAAAAATGACTACCTTTACACCATCAAAAATAAAATAATAATAATTAAAAAGATAAGAGCAATGAAACAGATTTTAGTTAAAAGAATTTCAGAAGAAAAGAAAGCAGTTTATGTAATAATAAACGGGATTACCAAAGGTTACAGAACAATGGATTTCAAAGATGTCCGCAAGATGCTTGCTGCAATCAACATGTTCCAACGTAAGTTTGGAATGACGGATAAGGATATTGTTTACAGTTTTTAATTAGGAGGAAAGCATCATGGTTACAATCATCAACAAGTACACAGGAGAAGAGATTTGCAAATATAACAATGCACTTGTAAGCGAAGCAACAGAAGATAGCTTCATCGCCAACGTTAAAGGTTCTGGAACTTTCCGAAGCAGATGGAATGCAATTGTAGACTACTTCTTGCCAATCGGTCAAGGAAGATATGCAAGCACTCAATGCTTGTTAAAGGAACAGTTCGCAGTGAAAGAATGTTTGAAAAATTAATCAGACCTTTGCAGATAAGGACTTCATTGTTTCACGCTAAATGTAACAGCATGGAAAGAAACTGCACAACAATACAAGAGCTGAAATCCGTAACCAAGCAGGTTGGCGGTGATGAGTGGGAAGACTTCTTTTCACTCATTAAAAAAGGCTCATATAGCCTTTATGGTTTTCATCAGTTTCTCAATGATAAACCAGACTTATGCTTATTAGGTAAAGGCATAGAAGACTACCAAACTGCCATTAAGGAAACATTAGAGGAAATCGGATTGAATGATGGTGACATAAACGGACCAGGAGGGAATCATCTAAAACTGATTGTAGTCGATCAGATAGGATTCATAGTCTATGAAACGGAAGTTATGAATTTTTAAAAAAATAAGATAGAGCAATGGAGGAGAACGTTATAATAGCAATGGATGCCGAAAAGGCTAAAAAGATAAAAGGCATACCTTCAAATTGGGAGTGGGAAGATATTCATTACTTCCTCATTACAGAATTGGGATTTAGTTTTGATGTTGTTTTCAACTATATTAAAGATATAGAGGAGGTATCTTATGAAAGATAATACAAGAATAATCAAGTACGACTCCATCACGTCATACGTAAAAAAGGTTGGTGTAGAAAATCTTAGCAACGAAGACCTTATCTCTGCAATAATCGGTATAGATACGTTAAAACAAGACAACAAACCAATAAGAGAAGTTTTTGATGGAAGTCGGTCGCTTAGAAACATTGCAAAGAAACCACTATCTGAATTAATGGCTGTAAAAGGTATAGGGGAAAAGAAAGCTATTGCATTACTTGTATCGTTCGAAATTGGCAAAAGGCTAATGAGAGATGAATCGGAAGAACAGCAATGTTTAGATAGTGCTTTAGCTATAAAAGAATCTATGTTACCTTTCGTAAGGGACTTAAATAACGAGGTTGCATATGTGTTATGTATGGACAGAAAATTCAGATTGATAAAAAGAGTAATGCTGTCAAAAGGCGGATTCACAGAAACTGCTGTTGATGTAAGAGATATATGTAAACAAGCGCTTCTTTGTAATGCCACAGTAGTTGCAATAGTGCACAACCACCCGAGTGCTAGTTGTCTTCCTTCTATACAAGATGACGCAATAACAAAGCAAGTTAAGGATGGTTGCAAAACGATGAGATTACACCTTGTTGACCACGTCATTATAAGTAGCAAAGAAGGTACATATTACTCATACAGAGAATCAGGAAAATTATAGGTTATAAGCTGGTAAAATACTACAAACCTATAAATACATACTAAAGGAAATTAAATTGAACATAGAAGATATTTTGCATGTTTAAGTGCATTTTTATTGTATCTTATCTTTTAAGGGAGGGCTGTGAGGTTCTCCCTTATTTTATTGAATGACAAATAATTTCTCACTTTTTTGAAAAATTATTTGTTGATTAAATAATATTTTGTATATTTGCATCCATAAAGCGTGTGAAGATGCACGTGACAGAACTTTTCGTAACATTGCTCTTACACCGAGTTCTACGTTTGGTCTGCCTGCATTTCGCTCGCAGACCATTTTTTTATTAAACATAACTAAATAAGCAATGAACAGGTATTACAGAAAAGTTATTGATGCACTGAAAACCAATCGAGACATCAAGACATTGGGGTTCAGTCGAAAGGAGTTAAAGGGTGTTGCTGCTAATATTGCCAACAAACTGCAACTCAAAGATGATGCTACTGACGAAGAGGTTAGTGAAGGGATTAGTGACGCAATTGATGACGTCTTGCCGTTACTCCAGTTAACTCAGTCCGCAGTAGACCGCCAAGTCTCAGAGTATAAGAATACTCACTCCGCCCCAGATGATGATGTTGTTACAGATGATGAACCAGATGATGATGACGTGCCAGCACGTAGAAGTCCGTCACAGAAGGGCAAGAAGGGCAAGAAGGATAGCGATGATGATCAGGATTCCGCTACCCTCAACGCAATCAAGGAACTTACGAAGGCTGTAGCTACACTCCAAGGCGATGTAACTGCATTGAAGTCGGGCAACACCACAAACAGCCGCACCGCAAAGGTAAGGGAGCTGCTGAAGGACACAGGTAAGTTCGGAGAGCGTGAGCTTAAATCTTTCTCTCGCATGAAGTTTGAGAACGAAGAGGAGTTTGAAGACTACCTTGAGGATTTGAAGGAGAATATTGAGGAAGAGAACAAGGAAAGACTCGAAAAGGGTCTTGATGCGCTTGGGCGAATCCCTGCTCCCGATACCAAACCTCAGCCAGAGGAGGAAGATAAGTTAATGTCTGATGATGAAGTCAAGAAGCTGGCTAAGATGTAATCATCTATTGTTTCACAAAAAAATTGTTAGATTATGGTAGCAGAAGACTACAAGCCAAAAACCAAAGGTTACGACATGGGTAAGGACGCTGTGGTTATCCGTCAGTACCTCGGTGGCATTACGGGTGGTAGAGCACTCGACTATGCTAACTTCAAGGATGAAGTTATTCAGGCAGGTCACATTATTGTCCGCAAAAAGGTGGAAGGTGTCTATGAGTATTCTCCACTTGAAACCGAAGATGGCAAGTACAAAGACAAGGCTAGTGATGCAGAATTTGCAGGTGTTGTCGTTCGCTCACGCATGAAGGGTGAAGCGGTTGCCATCATGGATAATGGTCGCGTGAATGATGTCGCAATGCCTTATCAGTTCAAAGACGACACACAGAGAGCCGCCATCAAGACCGCTCTCCCAAGTCTTATTTTTGAGCACGACTAAGTTATGCTCTAGTTTTTAATTTAAAAGATTGTTTATATGAACGAATCATTTTTTATTCAGTTTATTCGTGCTATCTTCCCAAAACTTAGCTTGTATGTTAAGGAAAAGGAGAATCCAAAGGAGCGCACCTACCTCTACAAGGAGATGCTTACCGATGTGTATTCTCCCGACCAGAAGTGGGAAGGTTCATCAGCTAAGACCACATATGTAGCTGCCGACATCGTTGAGATGGATTCGGAAATTCCATTGAAGAAGCGTGGTCAAATCGCAACATCTAATGGTAAGCTGCCAAAAATTGCGATGAAAAAGCCTCTCCTTGAGTCGGATATTAACAACATCAACATCATGAAGGCTCAGTACGAGAATCTCGTAGCAAGAGCCAACTCATTCCAGGCGCAGGGTTTGGTTGAACAGGCAACATCAACACGACAGGCAGCAGAAACTGCAAAGGCTCGTATCATCAATAAGCTTATGAATGATGGTGTCGCTTGCTCGGTTGGTCTGGATGAGCGTAACGAAATGAACTTCTTGGCAGGTCTCTCTAATGGTATCATTGCTGTTGAGGATGTTGACAATTCGGGTAAGGCTATTCGTGTTGACTATGGCTACATGAAGGCAAACTGCTTCAAAACCGAGACAAATGGTGTTACCACTCGAGAAGATTTTGAAAAAATCTTCGATAAGGCTAATGCTGATGGCAATACCATCATTCAGGTTATGCTCGCTAAGACGCAGCTTAAGAAAATCCGCAAGGAGCAGTGGGCGAAAGAGCTTGTTGCAGACTTCGAGGGTAAGACTTATACCGAAGACACCAAGCTCAAGAAGCCATCAGAATCAGCTTTCTCAGAAGCATTCGAGGATGAGTTTGGTGCATCTATCAAGGTTATCAACAGGACAGTGATTATTGAGAAGAACGGAAAGCAGCATTCTCTTAAGCCGTGGAATGAGGATAACATCATCTTCATCTGTAACACCAACGTAGGTTCTTTCGTTTGGGGTACTCTTGCCGAGGATACCAACCGAGTAGCAGGTGTCCAGTATTCTAATGTTGATAGCTACAAGCTCATCTCAAAGTACTCCAAGAATGATCCATCTTTGCAGGAGGTTACTGCAGGACAGGCTATCTGCTTGCCTGTAATCGAGGATGTAGACCAGATTTACATGCTTTCTACCAAGTCAGAAGAAGTAGATACGGAAGCCGAGTCTACCGATACTGACGACCAGTATACTACTTACAAGGGTAAGAAGTATAAGAAGGCAGACCTCATCACTGCTTTGAAGGCAGCTGGAGCCAACGTAAAGGCTAACTCAACAGATGAGACTTTGATTAAGGCTCTCAACTCACTCAGTGAGGAGGAGGAAGCAGGTGTTCTCGCCAAACTTACTCCAGCAACTTAAAATTTGAATTGATATGAAGACAATAAAGCAGGCATTGATTGATGAAATCCACTACCCTATCCCTTTAGGATTCGTAGAGAATAAGATGATAGAACGTCAGCTTGATGGTGATGATAAATATACATTCGAGGTCGCTCAGTCCAAGGAATGGAAAGGTGCGCTTGCTGACTGTCTGTACTCTCTCATTCAAGCTGTAAACTTATCCGAGTCAGACAAGAGCATTGGAACACTATCTGACAAGGATAAGGAAAAACTGCTAGTTCGAATAAATGCTTTATACAAGACCATCGGTGAGACTCATGCACTGGGGCAACCGATGGTCTATATAGGAGGTTAAGATATGGCTGTATTGGATTTCGCTGCTCATACCCTAAATTACCTACATATAACCGATGGGTACGAAGACGATAACGGAGACTATGTTCAAGGCTCAGAAGAATGGGTGGAGAACTATTGTAAGTGTGATATTGTCCCTGCTGGTAAGGCAAACGTTATCACTATCCCCGATGGTTCGGTCAAGAACTATTCCTACACCATCTACAACCTTCCTAGAGCATGCCGCGATTTCGAGTACGGAGACAAAATCCGTGTGAAGCTTTACGGAAACGAAGTGAAGGAATTTACCGTGCTCGGCTTTCATCGATACCAACTGCAATGTAAAATATGGGTATAAAACTCTCAACCTCTCAGTCTGCGCTCAATAACTTTTTCGAGTCCGCTATGGCTATAATAAAGCAAGAAATCCTCACAGCTTATGCCAAGCTAGGAGAAGAATGTAATGCAAGGATAAGAGACCGCTCGGCAGAAGAAAGTTGGATAGACCATACTGGAAACCTTAGAAGTTCCATCGGCTATGCCATCTTTGACTACGGAAGGAAACAAGTAGAATCAGCCTTCGCTTCCATAGGCAGTGGTTCTAATGGTTCGCAAGAAGGAAGGCAAATGGTAGCTAACCTAGCCAAGGAATACTCGCAGGTTTACGCGTTGGTAGTAGTCGCGGCTATGAACTATGCAGATTTTGTAGAAGCTAAAGAAAATAAGGATGTGCTTGCATCCACTGAGTTATGGGCTCGTTCTGTCGTTGACGGAAAACTAAAGCTCGCTGTGGATAAAGCCGTAAGTAGAATCAATCAGATAAAGCTATGAAATCGGATATTGACATCAAGGATGATGTGTACAACATTATCTCTTCGTCTAATTTAAAGACTACTGTAACTGGTAGTCTTTGTAAGCGAGGAAGGCCGTTCTATGGCACAGATAAAACTGGCAAGGAAGATATTTGCATCTCCGTGATAGCAAATCAAACCTCGCAAATCCAAGAAGCTTTCGTGAATGTAAACATCTATGTTCAAGACCAAGCTATCGCAAAAAATGGCAATACCAGAAAGGAAGAGAACACGGCAAGACTCCGTGAGTTGTGCCAACTCTCTTTCTCCATCTTCGAAGCAGTTCATGGACCAGACTTCCGCTTATCTATGAACGAGCAGAGGGTGATAGCTTGCGAGGGCACAAGTGAGCACATCATTAATAACAAATTATTGTATCAAACCATAAACGATTAAGATTATGTCAGTAATAACATGGGGAAAACCAACCATCTATGTTCGTGACCTTAGTTCTGAAACAAACAACTGGAAGAAGCTTGACACTCCAAAGGAGGGCACTACCCAGTTGAACCCTACCAAGGGTGATACTACAGAAGCTAAGGAGGAAGGTGGCGGTATCGTCGATTCCAAAACTGCAAAGTCCACCTACGAACTCGTCTACCAAGAGTTTATCAAGAAAGGCTTACCTCAGCCATTCCGTACTATTGATGGACTTATCGAAGGAAATTATGCTATCGCTATACAGCCGGAAGATGCAGATAACCCTGGTGTCTATATCGGAAAGTCAACAGTTAGCGTAGAGGAATCATACACATCAGAGGATGGAGCTTTGATGCAGTACACCCACAAGGCTCTTATACCAGAGGGTGACGAGGTAGCAAAGACCACCAACAAAAAGGGAGAGACCGTATATTGTCAGTTCCGTTGGCGTATCATCACCGCGAAGAAGGCTAAATCTAAGGTTGATGAATACGTTCTTACATTCAAGCATCCTGCAGGTGCTACAGACGTATCAACGGAGATAACTGTTCCTGCGAATGGACTGGTCGAAGGCGGTTAAGATAATATATTGAATTCTTTTCTCCCTTCTGCCGATTGAGGGTTATCAGTCGGCAACCTACCCAAGTAGCTCAGTTGGTTAGAGCGAGACCAAAGTCCGTCACATTAAATCCAGTTGGCCTTTAAAAAGCTGGTTGAAAGACGCAGGTTCGAGTCCTGCCTTGGGTGCTAAAAAATATATTGACTTGTGAAGAATGACATCGAAATTGGCACTAAAATCGCCATGGTGTTAACAGATACACCAATAGGCGTACAGATAGGTAGAAGACACATGTTCATCTACCCTCAGACTATAGGCAAGATGTATTTGACAGCTCCATTGGTAAAGCAGCTAAATATCAAAGATGATAACCTAAAGCTGAATCCTCTCATTGAAGCACTCCGTGTAGTAAATGAGAATCGAAGTCTATGTTGTAAGCTAATAGCCTATCACACCCTTCAAAAAAAATCCGATATGCTCAATTCACGCATATTGAAGGCAAGGGAAAACATCATCTTCAAGTTCTGTGATAACGATGATATAGCAACCCTTCTCATCGCCATACTATCAGACAATAAGCTTCATGACATCATCATGGAATGTGGGATAGACAAGGAAGCGAAGCGCATGGAGAAGGTAAATCAAGCAAAAGATTCCAGTAATCAGTATGTCTTTGGTGGAAAAACCGTTTGGGGCTCTCTCATTGATGCAGCTTGCGAGAGATATAAGTGGACCCTTGACTATGTTCTATGGGAAATCTCATATAACAACCTCACGCTTATGATGAAGGATAAGATAACTTCTATCTATCTATCTGATGAGGAGAGGAAAAAGGCTCACATACCATCGGCAACAGAGAATGTCTTTAGCGGAGACAACGAGAAGGACATCTTGGAGCTGATCAGACAGAGTGAAGAGAATCCAATTTAACCTCCAACAGCCAAAGAATGAAGGTTTGGAATGGGAGGTGCACCTTTACGTAATTGACAGTATAAAAAAAATGGCAAGTATCAAGTTTGACATAACGGGCGATAACTCCTCCGTACTGAAAGCCTTTCGAGGGGTGCAGGATGGGGTGTCTCAGACAGCAAGGGTTGTCGAGCAGCAGGGTCAGAGCATTGAGAATGTTTTCAGTCGCATCAAGTCTGTTGCATCAGTGGCTTTTGCTGGATTCACGGCATCGCAAATCATCAGCACGTTGGGTACTGTCAGAGGAGAGTTTCAGCAGTTTGAGATTGCTTTTGAAACCATGCTCGGTAGTGGACAGAAGGCAAAGGGAATGATTTCAGACCTCGCCAACCTTGCTGCTACTACTCCTTTCGACATGAAGGGAGTAGTAAATGGCGCAAAGCAACTACTCGCATACGGATTTGCAGCCAACGAGATTACCGAAACCATGAGAAGGCTCGGTGATATATCTGCAGGTTTGGGATTGAACCTGCAAGACCTCACTTGGTTATATGGTACCACGATGGTGCAAGGTCGATTGTTCACAAGAGACTTGATGCAATTCACGGGTCGCGGTATTCCTTTGACAGAGGAGCTTGCCAAGCAGTTCGGTGTCACAAAGGACAAAGTGTCAGAGTTGGTAACAGCAGGTAAGGTTGGCTTTCCAGAAGTCAAGAAAGCTATCGAGAGCCTTACCAATGAAGGCGGCAAGTTCGGAGGATTGATGGAAAAGCAGTCTCACTCTATTACAGGACAGATAAGCAATATCCAAGACACCATCGAAATGGCTATCAATGACCTTGGCACGCAGACGGAAGGCTTGATGAATGATGCTTTGGATATCACATCTAAGGTTATCGACCATTGGAAGGAGATAGGTGAGGTTATCCTTGCAGCCGCATCTGCCATCGGTCTTTATAAGGCAATGGCAGTTAGTATAGCAGCCTTTGACACAGCAACAACAAATGCAGGATATGCAGCCGAGTTGTCAGCTCTTGAATCTTTGCTCCCTATGAAGGAAGAAGCAAAGAAGACAGACCTAGAAGAAGCAGTAGCCAAAGGTCAGTTATCAGCAGCACAAGCAGAACTAGTTGCTTCCAAACGTGAAGAGGTTGCGGCTTACGTTGCCGAATTACAAATGCAGGCGAAAGCAAAAGCAGATATTGCCACCGCAGCAGCTGAGGACGTAAAAGCGTTAGAAAATAAGCTTGCGATGCAGGATAACGAAGTTCAATCACTGCAAGATGCTTATGATGCTTTGCAATCCTATACCGATGGACAGAAGGTAGAGACAGCAGAAATTAAGCTCAATACTGCCGTAAACGAAAGAAACAGCATCGCAAAACAACTCCAAACGGCAAGAGAAACCGCTGCAACCGCAGCAACGGAAGCAAATACTGCTGCCAATACAGCTAATACAGCATCCCAAGGCTTGAATACAGCAGCTACAGCGAGAGACACTGCAGCAAAAGGAATATGGGCACAGGTCACCTTGCTCTGCAAAAGGGCGCAGGACGCATGGAATGCTTCTATGTTCTCCAGCCCTCTGTTTTGGATAGCTGCCACCATCGCAGCAGTAACCTATGCCGTATATAAGCTAGCTACCGCAGAATCTGCACACGAAACGGCTGTTAGAAAATCCAATGAAGCATGGGATGAGTTTGATAACAAGATCAAAGAACGTCAGCAGAATATCGAAAGCCTTATCAGAACTATTCAGTCTGAAACGGCTACAGAATACGAGAAGGCTGAAGCTTATCAAAAACTCTCCAACCTTGCACCTCAGTTAACGGAGCAATATTCACAGGCTCAGCTTGCGTCTGCCGACTTTGGTAAGACGCAAAAGGAAGTTGCTGAGAGCATGGATAAATTGAAGTACGACAAGGCTGTTGAGGAAGTGGAGAAGTATCGAAAGAAGGTTGAGGAACTTCAAATGCTGCTCAAGACGGATGCTGCCAATAGTGGTCAAGGGGGCATTGTTTTCTCTTCACAGCTAAATCAAGCTCAAGAAGACCTTGATCAAGCGGAAGAAAAGCTTTCAAACATCATCCAGCTTCGAGACCAAGCAGCCGAGAATGCAAAGCCTATCGAAGTTCGCCTGCAAGAAGCACAGGAGAACGAAAGTGTACGTCAAGAAATCTTTGACTTCTACGATGAAGCAATGACTTTGGCTAACGACTGGCAAGCAGCCAACGAAACCATCAACTACGCTACAGGTGAGAGCAGATTAGATGCGTTCATCAATAAGGCGCAGAAAGAGATAGTGGGTCTTCGTGAAGACATCAAGAATAGTCCTGCTGATTTGAATCTCCGAATGCAGGAATCTGAGAAAACAAAGGTTCTGAACAATCTCTTAGCTATGAAGCGCAATTGGGAGGTTACAGGTGCAACGGCCATTCCGTTGATTTTTAGGGCTCAATGGAACACTGCTAAACAATCCCTCGACCAAGCCAAAGGAAAGGCACAAGCGTTGGCTAATGCAGGTTCTACGGAAAACTATCAGCAGGCTTACAACGAGGCAGAGCGTAAATATAACGCAGATAGGAAGAAAGTTGCTGCTATGGAGAAAAATAAGAGCAAATACACCGCAGCACAATATGAATCTGCAATACAAGACTTGAAAGCATCCAAGGATGCCTTCTCTAAGTTAGGTGGCGATGTAAGTGGGAAAGTGGCGAGAGCGGCAGAAACAGCACGTAAGACTCGTATCAAGGAAGAAAACAGGGCTGTCAAAGTTCAAGAGGAGTTAAACAACCGCTTGAAGGCTTTGCAGCAGAAAAATACAGATGAGACCATCTCCCTCATGCAGGAAGGAACGGAGAAGAAGCTTGCAGAAATCAAGAACGACTACGCCAAGCGCAAAGCCGAGATTGACAAGCAGGAAGCCGAGTTCAAGAAGAAGAACAAGGAAGCTGGCAAGAAAGAAGCCCTTACCTCAGCTCAGTCCGATGCACTCAATAAGGCAAGAGACCTCGCTACCAAAGAATACAACAAGAAGCTTGATGAGGTCAACAAGGAAGCCCTCACCTCTATGCGTGACTACTTGAAGGAGTATGGTTCTTTCTATCAACAGAAAAAAGCCATTGCTGAGGAGTACGAGGAGAAGATTGCCAAGGCTCAGACAGAAGGCGAGAAGAAAACTCTCCAGCAGGAGAAGAAGAAAGCTCTCGCCAACTTCGACTACGAAAGTATCTCTATGGGCATTGACTGGAAGGGTCTAATGAGTGGTGTAGGCAATATGAGCAAGGAAATGCTCAAACCAATGCTTGAAAAGCTAGATGCTTATACCAACACTGACAAATTCCAGCAAGCCGATACTCAGACACAGCAGAAGGTTGTTGACCTCATGCAGGAGATTCGTACCTATCTCGGCACTGATCAGAATGCAACGTGGCAGAACCTTGCTGCATCCATCAGCAGTTTCAATCAGTCTATTCTCGAATATCAGACAGCAGTCAAGAATGAAGAACTATGGAATGCTAAGCTAGCCAATGCCGAGAAGGACTTGAAAAATGGTAACATAACACAGGAGGCTTTCGACAAAATCAAGAAGTCCTCTGACGATGCAAGCCAAGCTGTAGTTGATACCAAGAACAAAATGAACACCTTCGGCATCAAACTCAACTCCGCTACTGAAGCCGTTACGAACTATACTTCGGGTCTCACCGCTGCGCTCAATAAGCTCGGAACATGGAAAGGCAACGAAGGGTTCTCGGAGGTACAATCTGCGGTTGGCAACATAGATGCCTTGAAAGGTGCTCTTGACGAATCACTCTCCACTATGGGCAACGGAGTAGCCAAGACAATGGGCGCGACAATATCGAAAGGTCTAGGAAGCACTCTCGGTTCCATCGGAGACGGAATAACCAATATGATGGGTAGTGCCCTCGGTTCAATCGTTGGAGTGGTGGCGCAGATACCGAAACTCATCCTCAATCTCGCAAGTTCCATCAAGAGCTTCGTGGCCGGTATTCTTGATTCGTTTACTCAGTTGCTTCAATTTGAATGGCTCTCTGACCTTGTAGACAGTATTCTTGATTCTGTTGGGAACCTTATAGATGCCATCTTCGACCTGCCAGAGAATCTTTTCAAGGCATTAGAAAGCATAGTCGTTGATGGTGTAGGTGGTCTTCTTGACTCCGTTGTCGGTAGAATCGGTAATGTACTCTCATTTGGAGGTCTATCCTTGGCAGGTCCTTCTTCATGGTTTTCAAGCAGCAATGCCAAAAAGGTCAATGATACCATCGAAAGACTGACGGATAGAAATACCAAATTGCAGCAATCCATCGAAGATTTGACTGATGCAATGGAAAAATCCTATGGTTCAAAGGCAACCTCATATTATGAGCAAGCTTACAAGAATCAGGAGGAGACGAATCAGAATTACCTCGAAATCGCCAAGGCGCGAGCAGGCTATCACGGTAAACACCGCTCATGGAAGCACTATTGGAGCGGCTTCGATGATAGTGAGATGGATTGGATCAAGAAGAACGTCAAGTCTGATTTCAATGGTGACCTCTTTTCACTCAGTCCAGAGGAAATGAAGATCCTTCGTAGCAATGTTGATATTTGGGAGCACATCAAGAACACTGGCAAGGGTAGCTATGGCGAAAAGTTTACAGATAAGTTAGATGACTACATAGACCAAGCGGGCAAGCTGGATGAGCTATCAGACAAGTTTAAGGAAAACCTTACGCAAATTTCCTTTGACAGTATGAAGGATAGCTTCATATCAGACCTTATGGATATGAGCAAGGGAGCAAAGGACTTCACTGATGACTTCGCTGAAATGATGCAGAAGGCTCTTCTCTCCTACTCCATGGAAGACCTCATCAACGGCGACTTGAAGAAGCTCTATGATGATTGGGCAAAGACTATCAAGGACAAAGATGGAAATCTTACCGAAGCTGATATAGAAGCATTCAATAAGCGTTACGATGGTATTGTCCAGGAAGGCGTGAAGAGACGTGATAATTGGGCAAAGGTAACTGGTTACACCGGTTCTTCATCCTCATCACAGACCGCAACAAGCGGAGGATGGGCATCTGTGGGGCAAGATTCAATAGACGAGTTGAATGGTCGTTTCACAGCTCTACAGATAGCAGGAGAAAGCATTTCTTCAAACATGCTTACCACCGTGGCGCAGATGGAAACAATAGTGGCTACTGGAATATCAACAAACGGAGCAGTATTGGAGATAAGAAACATGATGATTATGACAAATAGCTATCTCGAAGACATCGTTAAGTATTCAAAGCTTACCTACAATGACTTCGGAACCAAGCTGGATGATATGAACAGAAGATTAAAGGATATTTGACCTCTATAGGCTTTTCGCTCGTCAGCCCTTACAACTATACCCAACAATAGCAAAAGCGGCTCACAGCGAAGCCTACGAGGTTATTTAATGATTAAATAGTTATGCTTAACGGACAACTTTACATCAATGGCAAGGATGCCTACCTTACGTGGGGCATATTCTTAGATGAAACCGCCCTGAGTACGCTCATGACTCCTGCACCAAACAAGGAGTTCATCAGCAACAAGTATCGCTCAAAGGACGGAAAGTCGGTTATCAAACACAATCCTAGGCTGGACGAGAGGGAGATAACGCTGCCTTTCAATATGACCGCCAAGGACTCTGATACGTTCATGATGAACTATGCTAAGTTCTGTGAAGAGGTGCTTGCCAAGGGAGAGTTGGTTATCCGCACCCGATTTCAGCCTAATGTGTGGTACCGGTGCATCTATCTCTCCTGCACACAATTCAGTCAGTTCATTCGGGAAATGGCAAAGTTCAGCCTTAAGCTTAATGAGCCAGACCCTAGTGACAGAGGTGAAACAAGTAAATATACAAGCTTATGATTCAGATTAAGAGAAACAATAAGGTATTCTTTACGCTAGAGGACTTCGGAGAGGGCTCTAAGCTGTCGTATCAGCTTATGGACCATCACTACACCATCTTGAAGTTCACTACGGCTACACCTGTATACTTCGAGATTGGTGATTCTGTAGAGATACCCGACTTTGGCTATTTTGAACTGACATCAGCATACTTCCCTAAGCACAATGATAGTGATGGCTACGACTACGAAATGCAGATGGATGCCTACTATATGGCCTGGAAGAATAAGCTTTGCAAGTATCGCCCTCAGCACGGAGCAAATGAGACATCTTTTAAACTCACTGCTACAGTAGGCGTACACATGAACGTTATACTCGGCAATCTAAAGGCGCTAGGGCTTACGTACAATGGCAAGGAGTTTTCTGTTGATTACACTACATATAACAACAAGGCTTTCGACGTTCAGAAGAGATTCTTGATTGAGTACGGCTCTATCAGTATTATTGATGCTCTTAACTCCATCTGTTCCGAAGACGCACTCAACTGCGAATGGTGGATAGATGGCTCTATTATATACCTTGGATATTGTGAAATGGCAGGACAGACAACATTTGAGCAGAATGTTAATGTGCTGTCTATGTCCTATTCGGAATCTAAGTCAACTTATATCACAAGACTGTACGCATTCGGCTCAGATAGGAATATTCCTAAAGGATATTTCACTGGTGCCGATGCGGACGTTACTACCGATGGTATAGCTACCGATTACCTTATGCTCCCTAATAAGGAAGTAGATAGTGATGGTTTTTATGGCAAGGATGGTTACCTGGAGAATGTGAATGTCGTAAAGAGCGACAAGCAGGCTATAGAAGGTGTCGTGATGTTTGAGGACGAATATCCAAAGGTGGAAATCGTAGTCAGCAGTATCAAGACCTACGATAGCACCGTTGATAACGATGATGGTACGAAGACAACACAGACCTTCTGGCAGGTCACGGCTACAGATTCTTTTGCTACAAGCTTTGAGCCTAGTTGGATAAAGAGAAATCTCACTCTAGGCATCAAGTTCACTAGCGGTGCCCTAATGGGGATGGAGTTCGATGTTAGTTTCAAAGTTATTGACAAGGTGAATTACTTCGAGATTGTTGCTAATGACACTTACGGAAGAACACTTCCCGATGGCGTTATGTGTCCGAAGGTTGGTGATAAGTTCTTCCTCTTCAACTGGGATGCAACAAAGATTACAAATACGGACCTCATTCCTAAAGCTCGGTTATCTCTGTTCAATAGAGCGAAGCAGTACTACCAGAAGACCATGATCAGCAACTCAAACTTCACTTGCACGATGGATGGTGAAAAGTTCTACAATGATGGGACATACGATTATCATCCTATCGGTGAGCAGGTAAAGCTGATTAATGATATGTTTGCGCAGGTGGACGCGGATGGCAAGCACTATCGAAACTCTCGTATAATCGGTATGGAGATACCTCTAGACATACCTTATGACCACCCTCAGTACACAGTAGGCGAAAAGGCGGCTACTAGTCGGTTGGGAAAGTTGGAAGATAAGGTTGACTCCATCACTGTAAACGGAATGCAGATAGGTGGCACAGAAAGTGGTAACGGTGGAGGAGTTTATGTTATCGGATTGAATGATACCACACCAGAAACCGACAGCAATGTTTATTCTGCACGTAGGATACGAAATAATTTTCTCTCTAAGACAAAAGACGATGTTGCACAAGGAATAATTCGTTTTGTCAAAGGTCTGAACTTCGGTGCAAAAGCAGCAGATAACCATCTCGGCATTTCCTCCGCCGGCATCGCAACCCTCAAAGAGATTGTGTCGGCTGCGTTCCGTTCGGGTGCGCTCGGCTCTGGCTTTAAGCTTGGTGATTATAACGGAAGTGGTGACAGTTACTTGGAGGTAGACCGCCTCCTTGTGCGCAAGGCGGCGGAGTTCGTAAGGCTCGTAATCCGAGAGCTTCAAAGCGTAGGTGGTGAGATTGTTCTGTCGCCTGCTGCCATGAAGATTAGCAATGTGGTATATTTCGAGAAAGGTGTGTACCTTCCCGAATATGAAGCTCTTCCTCTGCGCTACAATGTTTACCGCTGTTACTTCTCGCAGAAGAAAGGCGACGAGGAGATAGAAAACCAGTTCGTCGAGGACGACCTCGTGCGCTGCCAGACGTTCAACGTCAAGGAGGGCGTGAATGAGAACGTGAAGAACAGATACTACTGGCGTAAGGTGTACAAGGTAGGTAAAGATTTCATTGATGTGCTTGCTGATTTCTGCGATACTGGCAGCGATATTCCGCAGGCAGGTGACGAGCTTGTACAGATGGGCAATACGACGGACACGGCACGCCAGTCGGTCGTTGTTTTGTCGGCATACGGAGCGGATGCGCCATCGTTAAAGATGTACGAAGGCGTAGATAGCTACTCGTTAGAAAACAAGGAGGTCTTTGTCCTGTCACGTCAGGAGATGTTCGCCATTGCCGACAAGTTCAGGTTCGTTACGCGCAATGCAAACGGCGAGATAGAAAGCACGCAGTCGTTCGCGGAGCTCGTAATGTCCGTTGATGGACTCAGAATAACGGTCAACAGAAACAAAGAAGAGCTTGACGGACAGATAACAACGATTAACTCGCAAATCACACAGACAGCAGGCAAAATCACTACGCTTGCCAACGAGCAGACTGCGATGGGAAATAAAATATCAAAGATTGAGCAGACAACCGAAAAAATCTCGCTACAGGTTGAAACGACCACGAACTTGAAGAACTGCATCGTCGGCTCAGCCCTGCGTTCATGGGATGACATCGTGAAGATTGCTGCCGGTCTCTCGCAGGCAGTGAATATAATAAACGGTGGCGGTGTTGGCGGCTCAAACTACGCAGTATTCAATGCGCAGGGAGCGACTGCGAACACATGGACTGGTCTATACTTCAAGGATGTGCGTGTGACACCTGGCAAAAAATACACCTTCAGTATTTGGGTGAAGGTTGTAAGGACAATAGATAACGGTGCGTATTACACAATCAAGCGTTTCGATAATGGTGTAGAAGGCACAGTTATCAAATCAGGAAACTATCCCAATACTATTGGTGACTGGGTATTATACACGTGCCAAATAACAGTGCCCAGTGGTTGCTCAAGGCTACTGATAGAAACAGCTATTCGCAAAAACGGTACTATCAATCTGTGTCGTCCGATGCTCATGGAGGGCACAGAGTATGGTGGCTGGAGCCTTTCGCCTTACGACAAGACGGAGGCAGGCAAGTTGGAGTCCAACTTAAAATCTACGGGCATCGACATCGAGAACGGCAAGATAACGGCAACGGCGGATAGGTTCGAGATACGTAATAATAGCGGCGAGACAACCGCGAGCGTGAACGAGAAAGGTGAGTTTGAAACGTACTCGGGCTTGTTTTCGGGCTTTGTCAGAAAAAGGCTGACAACGATTACGCCCAACAACATTGACAAGTACCTCTCAAAGAAAAAGCCTATACAGAACGGTTATGTGACCCTTGACTTTGTGGCGGCTGGCAGTTACATAGAACTATCGGGAAACTTCGGCAGCAAACTTGGAAGCGCATACCCGGTGGTGACTCTGCCATTTTACCAGCCGGCAAACACGGCATGGAAAGCCCTTGTCTCTGACAGCCTAATCGGCGAGGCTTTTACACCAAAAGGCGCAGCGGCATATCTCGGGCAGACATTCATTATCCGCAACAATACAAGTGGAAGTCCTACAACGACTATCAACCTCGTCGGCCACACGTCGCTCGTCGGCGGCAAGGACATATCAAAACCATATTGGCTTGAACGAGGGTGGATGGCGATACTTACATGCGAGTTGGTCTACGTGCCAGCAAACAGGACCTACAGCATCGTTTGGAATGGATACAACGTGCCGTTCGAGTCGCCAACGGCGCAGTCTGACGACGGAAAACCGGTAAATGACGGCGGTGAGCAGGAAGCTATGTCTGACGACCCGACAACAGAAGAAGAACAACCAAAAGATTAAGATATGAAGAAAATAGTAAGAGGTAACGATTTTACGTTGCGCATTCCAGTAAAGAAGATAGTCAATGGTGAACAGGTATCGTTCCCGTTGACCGATTGCACCGACATCGCGGTGCACGTCGTTAGCAAGTACAAGCGTACCGCACTCCCCTTTTCTATCGACAAGGAGTCTAATGATGTGCTTTTGGCTGATGTTGACGGCACGACACTATCGTTAGGCACTTACGCCTTGGAGGTGACGGGCGTATCGGAAGGTGCCAACTGGCGAAGCTATGAGTACGAGCAGTTCGCCATCGTGGACAACAACGCAAGCAGCGATACCATTTTTGAAGGTGGCACTACCGAGGGCGACACCAACATCGAGGGCGATAACGGAGATAATGCAAACAAGGGCTGCATGGATGTAAAGATTGAAGGCTTTGCCGTGGATACCGCGCTTGTTGTCCTTCCACCCGTGTCTTCGCGAGCAACCATCATTGAGCTTATTGCCCACGCCGACGCTGCCATTGCTGCGGTAAGGGAAACAGAAGCAGCCGTCAAGGCGAACGAGGATGTGCGTGTTGAAAACGAGTCGCTCCGCCAACGTGCTGAAGAGCAGCGTGCAGAGAGCGAAGCCACACGTCAGACAGCGGAGGAACAGCGCATGGATAGCGAAGCTGAACGTGTAGCCAACGAGGAAGCGCGAAAAGCCAACGAAGAAGCACGTGTAGCAGCCGAGAAGCAGAGAGCGTCTACTTTTACAGAGCTTTCGGAGGCTGCAAATGCTGCGGTCGGCAAGGTCGATGAAGCCGTAAAATCCGCCAACGCCGCGATTGACAAGGCAAACGTCACAGAGAGCGAGCGTGCCGAAGCCGAAAGACAGCGTACCGAAGCGGAAGCTACACGCAACCGCGAGGAGGGCATACGTCAGGAGTCGGAAACCGAGCGTGTACGACAAGAAACAGCGAGAGAAGACGCAGAAGCAACTCGCCAGAACGCAGAGGTGGAGCGAGAAAAGAGTGATGTCGAGCGTGAGAAACGTGTGTCCAAAGCAATATCCGACACGTCTTCTGCTGCAAAAACCGCCACTGACGCAGCAGCTGTGGCAACAGAGACAGCCAAGAAAGCTATGGTTGCGACTACAGAAGCGGAGAGGGTGAACGCCGAGCTAAGGGGCAACGTGCTCGTAGTGACCGATAGAAATGGCGATGTCAGCACTCTTGACTTCGAGCAGTGGGACTTGGAGGAGCGAGTGAATATCACCATGACGACATCTGTTGCTGGAGTAAGCGTAAAAGGCGTAGCGGTAAATGTCTTCCTTAATGGCTCTTCGGCATTCACGAAGTACACCACGGATGCTGACGGCAGGGTGTCGTTCGCAATTCCAAGAGGAACGATGTACAGAATAGCTTTTCAAGAGCTGAAAGGCTGCGACCCACTTCCTTCTCTTACCTATACCGCCGCATTGAGAGTACGCGACATCAACGTGGAGTACAAGCCGATAAGCGATGAGAAAGCCTCTGTGATAGTAACGATAGACAAAGCGGAGGACGGCAAGGTAATCCCATTTGGAGGTGTGGCGGTAACCTGTGCCATTGATAATGGCGATACCATAACGACGGAGACAGACAGCGAAGGAAAGGTAACCTTCCGTATTCCATACAACAAGAAGTACAAGATTACCGTTGCACAAAAAGATGGCTATTATGCTTTTCGTGGTGTCTATGAGAAGAACAATGTGGCAGATGTGGCAGAACATAATCTTTACTTTCACTATTACCCTACTACGTCAGGCGTGTTTATTCTTGACGCTACAGGCGCACAATATACGGCGGATGAATGGTGGGCGGCTGGCAAGACCGCAGAAGAAGCAGTTCTCATTAAGCTCGTGACGCAGAACCTCGCTAACAGCAACAACTGTTTCGGTTTCTCGCCCGCAGCCTTGCAAGCTGGCTATCCAAACAAACAATGGTGTACACAGAACATACAGTTTAATAACATTCCCTTAAACGGCAATAATGTAAAAGATGCGCTGTATTACGATGGCGTAAAACAGTCAAAACTTGTGCGCGAAGAAGCGGAAGAGCGTGGATTGTCTATACCGCTATTCACTTACGCCTATGAGCAGACGGTGAACTTGGCGGATGTTCAGCTACATGGCTTTATTTTGGCGATTGGACAGACGATGGAAGCGAATGTGAACAAAACCCTTGTGGACGAGGTGATAAAGATGGTGTATGGCGGTAACGCAAAACTGTTCAGTTCGCTTTTTACTCAGAATAAATGGACATCGACGCAGGCCAATGCCACGGGCGCTTGGTTCTTTAGTTCCAGTCCGCGCGGCCACGACAAGTCGTTCAGCACCATGGCTCTGCCGGTCTTCGCTTGTTAATCTCTTTTTCTCTTTATCTCTCCGCTCACCGCCTGCGGTGAGCGGTCAACAAGAAAAGAGGGTAAAATAAATATATAAAAACATATAAAAATGGCATACACGGAGACTTTGTTTATCTACAAGGACACTTATCTGCTCTGCAAACTCCTGCTTCAGTACAGCAAGAATGTGAGTCGCATCATTAGATATGGTGCTTACGAAATTACTATCAGCAAGGCTTGTACAGCTCTTGATGTCGTAAGACGTATCAACGAGAGCTTTGAGCATAGAGAGGAAAACTTGCATGAATATATCTTGCTTATGTCGGAAGTCAAATCGAGAATCAACCTCTTCGCCGACGCGGATTTCTTGCCAGTCAAGACTGCGACAAACCTTAATTATCAAGTGGATAAGGTACTGAAAGAGGCGTATGGCTGGCGAAAGACAGAGCGGAATCGCAAAGGTGAGAACCGTGGAGTGTGAACAACACGGGAGAGCCGTCACGAATGTGACAAGGGGTGTTGACACGCAACTCCGAATGGAGAAGTGTTCAGACCGCAAGGAGAAAACACCGAGAACGCAGAACAATGCCACGAACGCTTGGAACTTTAGTTCCAGTCCGAACAACAACAACAAGTCGAACAGCAACATGGCTCTGCCGGTCTTCGATTATCCATAAGTGACGATACTCTCCGTGTGTGCCAATTTAAACGATAGAAAAATAGATATAGATACGAAGTGAAGGAATATGTCACGCTCGATTTTGTCTACGAGGCATATAGGGATTGTCGCAAGCATAAAGGCTCAACCGAGAGCCGCATGGAATACACGACAAAATATATTGCCGAGAATTATCTTCTGTATAAGGATCTAAACAGTATGACATACACGATAGGTGAGAGTAAAGCCTTCTGCGTTACAAAGCCTGTGCTAAGGGAGGTGTTCTGTGCTAAGTTTCGTGACCGCATAGTGCATCATCTGCTTGCTTTGAAGTTCGGCGATATACTCGACGGAGAGTTGACAGACAGAGCTTATGCCTGTCGCAAAGGCAAGGGTACCGACTACGGCATTAATGATGTTCGGACACAAATAGAACGGATAACTGACGGCTATAAGCGTGAAGCGTGGATATTGAAGTGTGACCTACAGGGTTTCTTTATGAGCATTGATCGCATGTTGCTATACAGACTCCTCGAACGCACGATAAGAGAGAAGTATGACGGAGACGATATAGAGTGGTGGCTGTGGCTGTGGAAATTAGTTGTGTTGCACGACCCGACGAAAAACTGCATCAAGGTGGGCGATTTAAATCTATGGAGTAGACTGCCGAAGAATAAATCGCTGTTCACCTGCGGAGAGGGCAAAGGTCTACCAATAGGCAATCTTCCAAGCCAACTGCTCGCCAACCTCCTGCTCGCCGATTTCGACCGAGAGGTGATTAATAGGCTTGGAAGAGATGGAGGTTACGGCAGGTATGTGGACGATTTCGTTGCGATACATCCCGACAGATGTTTGTTGCACACTATATTACAATGGGCGCGAGAATATCTACACACGGAGCTTGAGTTGACATTGCATCCTCGAAAAATAAGCCTACAACGGGCAAGTTCTGGCGTAAGGTTCACGGGGACAATGATACGAGGGGGCGGTTGCTTCCAAACAAGAGAACGGTAGAACATCTTTATCATGCGATAGACGAGTTCGGTATAAAAGAAAATCCGCAAGGCGAAGAGCTTATGGGATGTGTTAATCGTATTAATAGCCTATTTGGTCTGCTGGTACATCGCAATACGTACAACATAAGACGCAAGGCGTGGTGTATGATGCCACACAAGGATAGAGTCTATTGTGTCAATATGAAGAAAATTAAAATCAACAATAAACACAAATAAAGAATATGAAGAAAACGATTGGTTTTGTCCGCACGTTCATCCCTGCGGATTTGTTTAAAAAGGAATATGCGTTGGGAGGTCTAACCATTTATCACATCGACGAGCAGTTGAATGTTGAGATGAACGCATACGAGTGTTGGGAGTGTTCGGTACGGAGTGGCGAATACGCGCAGGACGAGGTTATGGCTGCGTTCGAGGAGTTCAAGGCAAAGCTCGCAGCGTCAGAGCTTGCAACTGCGAAGGCGCAGAAGATAGCGGAGATAGATGCCTACGACACGTCCGACGCAGTGAATAGTTTTTTGGTAGACGGCACTAAAATGTGGCTCGACAAGGCTACACGTGTCGGTCTTATGAACTCCACTACTATCGCTCAAAGCTCTGGGTTGGAAAAGGTCACATTATGGTTTGGCGATACGCAACTAATACTCACCTGCGACAAGGCGATAAGCCTACTCTCTGCCATTGAAATGTACGCTGTCCAGTGCTTTGACACCACGGCAAGACATAAAGCAACAATAGGCAATCTAACGACCGTTGACGAGGTAGAGAAGTATGACATCACGGCAGGCTACCCCGAGAAATTGGAAATAACAACATACGATTAACAACAAAATTCAAATATTATGGAAGTAAAAGTAAAGCGAATAGCAAGAAAGGAGACATATACCATCGGCAAGATGTACGTCGACGGCGCATACGTCTGCGACACGCTCGAAGACAAGGACAGAGGGCTGACATCTAACATGTCGGTTGCGCAGATATGCGGAGTTAAAATCAAGGGTGAAACCGCCATACCGACGGGCAGATACCTCGTCGATATGAAGACGGTATCGCCACGCTTCGGAGGTCGGGCGCAATACCAGTTCTGCAGGGGTAGACTGCCAAGGTTGTGCAATACGATAGGCTTCCAAGGGGTGCTTATTCACTGCGGCAACACCGCGAAGGACACGGAGGGCTGCATCCTTGTCGGCGAGAATAAGGAGAGGGGCAAGGTGCTCAACTCAACGGCGACGTTCCGTAAGGTGTACGCGAAGCTGAAGGCTGCGGACGAGAGAGGAGAACAGATTTATATCACAATAGAATAAAGGAGGCGAAATGGATACAGTATTGCAGATTATAACGTTGCTTGTAAGCAGCGGCATCGTCGGACAACTTCTCTACTACAACTCTCGGAAACGAAAGGAAGCTGCATCTGCGCAGAAAGATGAAGACGCGAACGCAATGGCTTATGCTCAAGAATGGCACAACCTTTACGACCATGAGCATGAGGAGCACATTGAGGAGCGCACAAGACTCAACAACAAAATAGACTCGCTCTACGACGACATTGGCAAGCAGCGTGCAACCATCCGTCAGCTCAAAGACGATAAGAACACGCTTCTTATGAGAATGCGCGAGCTCCAATGGAACGAGTGTACGATAAATGGGTGCATGAAGCGAAAACCACCACGTGACTATGGGAGAGAAGAAACGGATTAATAATAATGTCAAAAGTAAAAGTGTATGGATATAAGAGGAATACTGATGTTGCTGAACTGCATCATATTGGGAGCAACAACGCTCTTTATTTTCTACAAGGCAGCGCAGCTCGATATGGTAGATGAAGGCTACGACGAGATTAAGCGAAACCGACAAGGCGCAATCGGTTGGTTTGTGGCTTCGGTGTTCGTAGGCGTTCTTGCACTGCCAGTAATGGTGCTGCGTGAGGTTTATCAATGGAAGCGTTATAAGCTACCGAGTATTGAGTGGGATGATATTTGTCGCTACGGCTTCACTATCATCGTCGGCTCGATGCTACATCTACTCCTGCTTGTTATGACGAGCTGCACAACTCCGAAACCTGTTGTGTTGGAGCGAGTGATTCACAAGACGGACACGTTGTATAAGACCAACTACAAAGCCGATACGTTCCGCGTACACGACTCAATATATGTCGAGAGCTACATGATAGGTGATACAATATACAAGACAAAGAACGTATTCAAATGGCGTGACAGAGTGAGCGTGAAGACTGATACGATATACAAGTCTATCCTGCGAGCGGACTCAATTCCAGTGCCGGTGCCAGTTGAGCGTAAGGCTACATGGTGGGAGCGGACGCAGATGTTCGCAGGAAAGATAGCGGTCGGAGCGGTGGTACTATGCTTAATCTCGCTACTGCTTTGGCTGATACACAGAAAGAGATAATATGTTGATTGGTTAGTTATTAGTTTTTTAGTTTAAGGTAAATTGTTTTTAGGAGCCTTGCCCGTCCGTGATGGATAGGCAAGGAGTTTAAGTAAACTACCTATGAGCTAAAGACTTGTGGTTTTTACGAGTTTAAATAAACATAAATAAAGACAACAAAACATACAACTTTGAAAATAAATGACTAACTTGCATTGCAAAAACTAATAAACGTTACGTTAAACCAAAAAAAATCACTATGAACGAAGATGATAAAAGGATGTTTCTTGCTCTTGTGAAGGGTAAGGACATATCGCTTTCTATGTTAATATCCAAATGTTTTGACCATTATTTTCAATTTATGCTGAGA